>Ga0209711_10000038_pt1 | contig 110891 bp, 107 predicted proteins | sample ArcticOcean_MG_C_7_FD_187441 | JGI IMG/M metagenome (GOLD analysis project Ga0209711, IMG submission 187441) | Marine microbial communities from western Arctic Ocean - ArcticOcean_MG_CB11_88 (SPAdes) (version 2) | ecosystem: Environmental > Aquatic > Marine > Oceanic | place: Arctic Ocean... | reverse complement strand
ACTATCAAAAAACACATACTGAATACTTCAGGTATCTTGAATTATGCAGAATACCAATTCGATATGGTAAGGTGCGGAATTGGATTATACGGGTTTGGAAATGACTCAAAGTATACTGACTTTTTAAGACCTATTCTAAGTTTAAAAACTGTAATTTCTCAAATAAACAAAATAAAAAAAGGAGAATCTATTGGTTATAATAAAGGCTTTGTAGCCTCTAAACCAACTAAAAGCGCTACCCTTCCAATAGGGCACGCTGATGGAATTAGTAGGCTATATGGGAAAGGTAAAGGCAAGGTCTTTATTAACGGAGCGTTTGCAAAAATCCTAGGAAATGTATGTATGGATATGCTTATGGTTGATGTCACTGATATTAAATGTAAAGAAGGAGATCAGGTTATTATTTTTGATGATACTAATTTTTCAGCTCAAGAATTTGCTTCGTCTATTGAAACTATTTCCTATGAAATTTTGACGGCTCTTTCAACTAGAATCAAAAGGATTGTCATAAGCTAATTGTTTTATCTATAACGATTTGTTATAAAATTGATTTAAAACTACAAGGCGATTGCTGGAATTAATGAAATAACTATTTTTGATAAATAATAATTCTATATGAAAATAGCTTTGGTTGGTGCAACTGGAATGGTTGGAGGAGTGATGATGGAAGTAATAAAAGAAAGAAATTTTTCTTTTGATCAAATGTATCTTGTTGCATCAGATTCATCAATTGGAAAAAAAATTACTTTTTTAAATAAAACGTACATCTTAATAGGCATTGAAGAAGCCTTAAAGAAGCAACTTGACATTGCTATTTTTTCGGCTGGAAGCGACACTTCATTACACTGGGCTCCAAAATTTGCTAAAAATGGAACTTTTGTAATTGACAATTCTTCTGCTTGGAGAATGGATAGTTCTAAAAAATTAATTGTCCCTGAAATTAACGGAGATTTATTAACTATAGATGATAAAATAATCGCGAATCCTAACTGTTCAACTGTTCAAATGTTAATGGTCTTAGCTCCTATTCATAAAGAGTATGGAATCAAAAGAGTGGTGGTTTCTACATATCAGTCCATTACTGGTACTGGAATGAAAGCGTTAAGTCAATTAGAAAATGAATATAAAGGTATAAAGGGGGAGATGGCCTATAAACATCCTATTCATCAAAATGCTATTCCACAATGCGATGATTTTCTTCCAAATGGTTACACAAAGGAAGAAATGAAGCTTTCAAATGAAACTCATAAAATTCTTGATAAAAACATAAAGGTTAGCGCAACAGCTGTTAGAATTCCTGTAATTGGGGGGCATAGTGAATCAATTAATTTAACTTTAAATAACTCTTTTAAAGTTGAAGACATAAAGAATTTATTAAATAACAGTGATGGGGTTGAGTTAGAAGATGATGTAGCTAATTTTTCCTATCCCATGCCTTTGTTTTCTAAAGGTAAAGATGAAGTGTTTGTGGGGAGGATTAGAGAAGATTTCTCTGAAATAAATAGCTTAAACCTTTGGGTAGTTGCTGACAATTTAAGAAAAGGAGCCGCGACTAATACTATTCAAATAGCTGAAAAAATTATAGAAAAAGGTTATATAACTAATTAGACTTCTTTTATTTCAAAATCTTCCATGAATTTAGTTGTATAATTTCCAGCTATATAATTAGGATCATCCATTAACTGCCTATGAAAAGGAATGGTAGTCTTTATCCCTTCAATTACAAACTCATCTAAAGCTCTTTTCATTTTTTGAATTGCTTCATCTCTGTTTTGAGCCGTTACAATTAATTTAGCTATCATCGAATCATAATTAGGAGGGATGACGTACCCACTATACACATGAGTATCTAATCTTACCCCATGACCACCTGGCAAATGAAGGTTTGTGATTTTTCCGGGAGATGGCATAAAATTTTTAAAAGGATCTTCTGCATTAATTCTACATTCAATTGAATGAAGTTTTGGAAAATAATTCTTCCCAGACACTTTTATTCCTGAAGCTACTTTAATTTGTTCTTTGATCAAGTCATAATCTATAACCTGTTCTGTAATAGGATGCTCTACCTGAATTCTAGTATTCATTTCCATGAAATAAAAATTTCTGTTTTTATCTACTAAAAACTCAATAGTCCCAGCTCCTTCATACTTTATATATTCTGATGCTCTTACCGCCGCTTCGCCCATTTTATCTCTTAACTTGTTAGTCATAAAAGGAGAGGGGGTTTCTTCTGTTAGTTTCTGATGCCTTCTTTGAATTGAACAATCTCGTTCAGATAGATGACAGGCTTTTCCAAATTTATCAGCAACTATTTGGATTTCAATATGCCTAGGATCTTGAACTAATTTTTCCATATACATCCCGTCGTTTCCAAAACAGGCAAAGGCTTCTTGTTTTGCGCTTTCCCATAAATCTTGAAACCCTTCTTCTTCCCAAACAGCCCTCATTCCTTTTCCGCCACCTCCTGCAGTTGCTTTAATCATTACAGGGTAACCTATTTTTTTTGCTATTTTTTTTGCTTCAGCAAACGATTCAATTATTCCTTCAGACCCTGGAATAGTTGGAACTCCTGCTTCTTTCATAGTAGCTATCGCAGAAGCCTTATCTCCCATTCTATCTATCATTTCTGAAGAAGCTCCTATAAATTTTATTTTATGCTCATCGCAGATTTTAGAAAATCTAGCGTTTTCTGATAAAAACCCATATCCTGGGTGAATAGCATCTGCATTTGTTATTTCAGCTGCTGCTATAATATTTGAGATTTTTAAATATGACTCTGCACTATTTGCTGGACCAATACAAACTGCCTCATCTGCAAACTTTACATGTAAACTCTCCTGATCTGCGACAGAGTAAACAGCGACTGTTTTGATGCCCATTTCTTTACAAGTTCTAATAATTCTAAGGGCTATTTCGCCTCTATTAGCAATTAATATTTTTTTAAACATTTTTTAATTTTAGTTTAAGATGGGTCTACTAAAAATAAGGGTTGATCAAACTCAACAGGTGAAGCATTTTCTACTAGTATTTTAACAATTTTACCTGAATATTCCGACTCAATTTCATTAAATAATTTCATGGCTTCTATTACGCATAGTACGCTGCCTTCTGAAATAACATCTCCATTTTCGATAAAATTAGCCTTATCAGGAGATGGTTTTCTGTAGAACGTCCCTATAATTGGAGATTTTATTGTTATTAAATGATCCTCCTCAATAGATTCATCGTTGTGTAATTGATCGTTACTAGAATCTATTATACTACTCTTATCTATAGGACTCTGGCTTAATTTATTTGGCTCTGTATAAATTACAGGATTGTCAGTTGCTGCTGTTTTTACACTAATTTTTAAATCTTTTGATTCGATTTTGACTTCGTGAACTCCAGATTTTGCTACAAACTTAATTAGTTGTTGTATTTCTTTAAGATTCATAATATATAATTTATTAACTGTTATACCCCCATTTTAAATACATGGCTCCCCATGTAAAACCTGCGCCAAAAGCTGCAAAAATAATTTTATCTTCCTTTTTTAACTTAGATTCGTAATCTGATAAAATTAACGGAATGGTTGCTGCCGTTGTGTTTCCATAACTCTCAATATTCATTAGCACCTTATCGTCAACAATTCCCATTCTAGTTGCAGTAGCGTCAATAATCCTTTTATTGGCTTGATGTGCAATTAAGTAATTTACATCAATATTCGTTAAACTATTTCTTTTCATTATTTCCTCTGAAGCATCTGCCATCTTTGAAACAGCGTGCTTAAAAACGTTTTGCCCATCTTGATAAATAAAATGTTTTTTGTTTTTAACGGTTTCTAAATTAGTAGGCATTTGAGAACCTCCTGATTCAATTCTTAAAAAATTCCTTCCTATTCCGTTAGTGCGTAAATACTCGTCTTGAACTCCCATCCCTTGCTGATTTGGCTCTAATAAAACCACTCCTGCGCCGTCTCCAAAAATAATACAAGTATTTCTATCTGTATAATCTACAATTGAAGACATTTTATCCGCTCCTATCAGTAAAATTTTTTTATACCGTCCTGACTCGATGTAGGCTGAAGCTGTAGACATTCCAAACAAAAATCCTGAGCAAGCTGCGTTCAAATCATATCCAAAAGCATTATTAGCTCCAATTTCTGAAGCAACGTAAGCTGCAGTTGCAGTTGCATGCATATCCGGTGTGATTGTAGCTACAATCACCATGTCGATCTCTAAAGGGTTAATGTTTTTATTTTCTAAAATTGATTTAGCCGCCTGTATAGCCATAAAAGAAACGCCTATTCCTTTATTTAAAATTCTTCTTTCTTTAATTCCAGTTCTGGTTATAATCCACTCGTTGTTAGTATCAACCATTTTTTCTAAATCGTTATTAGATAAAACCTGTTCTGGTAAATAAGACCCAACAGCAGTGATCGAAGCGTGAATTTTTTTCAAATTAAATAATTTTTAATTTTAATCAAAAATGAGGAAAAAATGAGGAAAAAGACAAAAAATGACGAAAAAAAGGCAAAAAATAACGAAAAACGTCATAAAGAGCTTTTTTAATTATTAAAGATTATGCTTCTGCTTGAACAGCATTATCAATTAATACTTTACCTCTATAGTAAAGTTTCCCTTCATGCCAGTGAGCTCTGTGATATAGGTGAGCTTCTCCTGTTGTTTTGCAAGTTGAGATTTGAGAATCTGCAACTTTGTAATGTGTTCTCCTTTTATCTCTTCTGGTTTTAGAAATTTTTCTTTTAGGATGTGCCATAATTTGTTTATTATATTAAATCTTTTAATTTATCCCATCTGGGATCATTTTTAGAACTCTTTTCATTAACATTTGACTCTAACTCCTTTAGTTTTTTTAAAGTTTCTGACTCTAATGAGCCGTCTTCTACTCCAGGATGAATAATTTTAATAGGCAAAGATAGTACTATCATTTCAAATAAGTATTGAGCTGCATTTAACTGAGACGACCCAACTGGTAAAATTAATAAATCTTCGTTATCATTAATTAATTCAGAGCTAAATTTAACGACTAATTTCATTTGACTTTCTATTAAATGGTCAAAAGGTTCGTTAGAAACATAGCAATTAACGTTTATTAACCCTTTAGAGTTAAAGCTAAATTCCAATAAATTAGATTTTTTACTAACGTTAACTTCTGCTTTTAAGTGACAGCTATTAAAATCATTGTAATCAAAATGTTCAAAGAACTTGTTATCTAAATCAAACTCAAAACTGTGTTCTCCTTCTTTTAATCCGGTAAAATTAATTACAAATTGATTTAAAAAAAGCATTCACTTTTAGTTTGAACCCGCGAATATAAGAAATTTTAAAAATAGAACTGATCTATTTTTTAAACGTTTTAAATTTTGAAGCTAATAAGGGGTTTTCGTTTATTTTATCATTTAATTTTCTGTTGTTGAAAATTTCAATTGCAGAAAAAATAGCGTTTTTAAAAGAATTAGGATTTGCCAGGTTTTTTCCAGCGATATCGTAACCCGTTCCATGATCAGGAGAGGTTCTTATTTTATTTAATCCTGCTGTATAATTAACACCTTCTCCAAATGAGAGGGTCTTAAAGGGTATCAAACCTTGATCATGATATATAGCTAAAATAGCATCATATTTCTCATGTGTTCTTGACCCAAAAAAACTGTCCGCAGAAAAAGGCCCAAAAAGTAAAGTGCCTTTATTAGAAATCTCTAAAAGAGCTGGCGTTAAAACCACCTCGTCTTCTTTGCCTATAACACCTCCATCACCTACATGTGGGTTTATTGAAAGAACCGCTATTTTAGGCCTTTGAATTCCAAAATCTATTTGAAGTGATCGTTCCATGATCATGATTTTTTTTGTGATTTTTTCTAAAGAAATGCTTGAGGTTATATCTTTAATTGGAATGTGATCTGTTAACAACCCTACCCTTAAGCCATCATTTACCATAAACATTAAGCTCTCTCCTTTTAATTTGCTTGCTAAATAATTCGTGTGACCTGGAAATTCAAAATCTTTATTTTGAATGTTTTTTTTGTTTATTGGAGCAGTAACCATCACATCTATTTTAGAATTGATTAGAGCGTTTGTTGTAGCCTCTAAAGACAGGTAAGAAAGTTCGCCTGATTTTGCAGTAGCCTTGCCAAATTCTGTTTTAAAGTTTTCTTCCCAAACATTAATAATATTAATTTTTCCTTTTAAAGGATTTTGATTAGAACTAATTTTATTACATTGAGTCTGAAGGTTAAACGCTGTGATTTGATCCTTTATTAGATTATTATTTGAAAAAATAATCGGAGTTAAAAACTCTAACATTCTGTTGTCATCCAGAGATTTTAATATAACCTCTATACCAATTCCGTTTGGGTCACCACAAGAAATTCCTACAATTGGCAATGTTTTTTCTTCCATATATAATGTAACTTTATTATTGCTAATTTTACACATTAAATATATAGATAAATTAAAGAATATGTTTACAGGAATTGTAGAAGATAATGGCGTAGTCTTAGGTTTGGTGGCTAACAAAGGGAATTTAAATATTACTCTTTCTAGCAAGCTTGTCTCTGAATTTAAAATAGATCAAAGCATTTCTCATAATGGAATTTGCTTAACCGTTATTGAAATTAAAAACAATACTTATACAGTAACTGCTATTAAAGAAACCATTGATAAAACTAATATTGGTAAATGGAAAGTTGGAGAGTTTGTTAATTTAGAGCGTGCAATGAAAATAGGAGACCGCTTAGATGGACACATGATTCAAGGCCATATCGATCAAATTGGAAAATGCACTAAAGTTGTGGAGGCAGATGGAAGCTGGGAGTATACTTTTAATTATACTGCTTCAGAAAATATAACTGTTGAAAAGGGGTCTATTGCGGTTAATGGAGTTAGTTTAACTGTCGTTAATTCTAAAGAGAATAGTTTTAGTGTAGCTGTTATTCCTTATACCTATTCTCATACTAACTTTAAAAACTTTGTTGTGGGTAGTATAATAAATTTGGAGTTTGATGTTTTAGGAAAATATTTAATAAAAATGCTTCCCAAATATAGATAGTCTACATTTTTAAAATCCACAATAAAGGATTCATTGGGGTTGTTTTTTCGAAAAGACTAAATTGTATTGTAGACTGACCCGTTGAATTATTTGTAAATACCTGCCCTATCTCTTGACCTGAAGAAATGATGTCTCCTTTTTTGACATACACTTTTGAAAGGTTTTTATAAGCTGATATGTAATTTCCGTGCTGAACTAACACAGTTGGATTACTGCCTTTAAACTGTAAAACAGATAAAACAGTTCCTTCAAATACAGTTTTAACTTCTTCAAATTTTGGAGTAGCAATAACGATTCCGTTACTTTTAATTTTAGCTGTTTTTACAACTGGGTGAGGTTGAGTTCCAAATTTTTGAATAACAACTCCTCTTAAAACTGGCCAAGGTAACTTCCCTTTGTTTAAAACAAATTTGTTAGCTAACGCTTTCGCTTCAGGAGTTAAATTAAAACTTTTCGATCCCGAATTCTTTTTATTTGATCTGGCAATAGCCTCTCTTATTAGTTTTTCTATTTCTTTATCAATTTTCGAAGTTTGTATTTGTTTTTGGACAATTTCTTTTTTATAATTCTTTTCTTTTTTTCTTAGCTCAAATGCGATTGTGTTAACCTCGTTTTTTTCGTTTTCTAGCGATTTTTGAACCTCTCTATTATTTAGAACAAGTTGCTCTTTTTCATTTTTTTTGACTAACAATAACTCGATAGAAGTTTTAAGGGCTTTTGATAATAGAGTGATTTTAATGCCTTGATTTTTTCTAAAAGCTGTATACTGTTTCATATACTGCACTCTTTTAAATGCTTGAAAAAAAGTTTCTGAAGACAATAAAAACATTAATCTATTCTTTCCTGATTTGGTTTTATAAGATTTTAAAATCATTTGTCCATAAGCCTCTTTCACTTCTTTTAGTTGAGTCTCTAACTCTAATTGCTGATTAATATTTAGTTTAATTTCGTTATCTAAGAGATTGATTTGTTGATTTGTTAGCTTAACCAGTTCTTCTTTACGCTGAATTTTATAAGTTAAGTTTTCAATGTCTGAAAAAACTACCGCTTTTTGTTTCTTGTTGTCAAAAAGCATTTCATTAATAGCTTTTATTTCTTTTTGTATTTGATTTTTTTTTGCCTCTAAATCTGATTTGTTAGATTTTTGCGCAATTGTAAGTTGTAAATTAAAGAAAAATATAAATAAAAAAAATCCTGATTGTAGGCTGTTTTTAATTGTCATAATTCCGTTTTTTTATAATCTTTTGGAATCTCAAAAGGAAATGAAAGGTCTTGATCAATTCTATTTATTTTTAAATTAAGCAAAATCTTCAGGGTCTCTTCATTTCCATTTGCACTAAATATTATTTTTTGAGGAAAGCTTTTGCCGTTTATTATTTTATAGTTGTCATAACTAATAGTCAATTCATTTTTTGTTGTAGTTGAGGAAAGCTTCTGCTCCATCAGCTCAAAGGTAAATGGATTAAACGAGTAAGTAGATATTACGGTTTTGTTCTTTGATTCTAAAACATATGTGTCTATGTTTTTTTCTTGTGATACTTTAACAACACTTAAGTCATCTATTGGCTTTCCAACAAATAAGTTTTCTAACGATCTCAACGAAAGTTTAAAATTAAGAAGACTAGCAAGAGAGTTATAATCCTCTAAATAATATGTCTTCTTTATTTTTTCATAAAAAGCAATTTTTTTTTCTGTAATAAGACCTTTAAATAGAGGGATTAACAGAGAGCCACTAATTAAAATCTTCTCGTTGTTTTTAATCCTAATACTTAGATTAATTTGATTTTCAGATTTTCCTTTTATTATTGTTGCTTGAGATCTAATAAAAAGATAATTATAGTTTGCCTCTTGTTTTGAAATGTTTTTAAGTAAATTTTTTGTGGAAATTTTTTTAAAGCTTTTTTCTGTATCAACTTTTGTTAACGCCTTGCAGTTTAAAAACAATAGTGGAATAAAAATTAAAACTTTTCTCATGTAGGCAAGTTAAATCAACTCGCTGAAATCTCCAATATTAATTTCATTATGTCGACCATCATATTTACAATTGTTCCCAATCATTGAGTTACTAATGTCCGCATTTAAAAGAATTGTGTTTTCTCCAATAATAGAATTAGAAACAGTGGACTTAGAAATTTTACTGCCCGAGTTTATCGAAACATACGGACCTATAGTTGCATTTTCTAAAGTTACATTCGATGAAATATAACAAGGCTCTATAACTTTAGAGTTTATCATGTCAACCCCTTCTAAAGTTAATTGCTCTTTATCTTTTTTTAGAAAATTTAACATTTCCTTATTTGATATGATCGTGCTTTTGACATTACCACAATCTAGCCATGCTGAAACTTTTCCAACTTTAAATTTTTTGTCATCAGCCATCATTCCAAGTAAGCCATCATTTATTTGAAATTCCCCAGAATGCATTTTGTTGTTTTTAATAACGTTTTTTAACTGTTCTTTTAACTGGGAAATTTCTTTAAAATAGTAAACCCCTATAACCGCAAGGTCTGAAACAAAAGTCGAAGGCTTTTCTATTAAAGCTGTAATTTCTTCACTTTTATTTAGTTTTACCACTCCATAAGCTTCTGGATTAGCTACCTGTTTAGTCCAAATAACTGCATCTGCATTTTTATCAAAGGATTCGTTGGTTCTTATCAGTGTATCTGGGTAGATAACAAGTGCCTTCCCTTTTAAAGACTCTTCGGCGCACATAATGGCATGTCCTGTTCCAAGAGGGTTTAATTGACGATATATTGTAGCTTTTGAATTATGCGATTTTGCTATTTTTTCCAATTCTTTAATTACAGTTTCCCCAAAAAACAAAGGGTCTCCAACTATAAAAGCCATTTCTTCAACTGGCTCATTAACAAGCTTAACTGCATCATTTACAAGTCTTTCTACAATGGTCTTTCCTGCTATTGATATTAGAGGTTTTGGGGTTGTTAATGTGTGAGGTCTTAACCTTGAACCCCTGCCTGCCATTGGAATAATTAATTTCATTTTATTTATTTTGATCCCGTACTCCCAAAGCCCTTTGTTCCTCTTTTGGTTTTGTCAATTGACTGGCTTAATTCCCACTCAACTCTTGCATGCTTAGATATTACCATTTGTGCTATTCTATCTCCTGATAAAATCTCAAAATCCTCATTTGATAAATTAATTAAAATAATTCCTATTTCTCCTCTGTAATCTGCGTCAATTGTCCCTGGGGAGTTTAAAACGGTAATTCCTTTTTTTAAAGATAATCCACTTCTTGACCTAACCTGAGCTTCATAACCCTTGTTAAGCTCAATATAAAGACCTGTTTTAATCAATACTCTCTCTAGTGGCTTAATAGTGACTGACTCTTCTGTAAAGGCTCTAATATCCATTCCGGCAGAAAGCAGCGTTTCATAATTTGGTAATGAATTTGAAGATTTATTAATTATTTTAACAATCATATTATTGATTTTAGCCCATAATTATTAATATTAAAAAGGCTTCGTTAATTATTTAATGCTTCAGCTCCCCCTACAATTTCTAGAATTTCATTGGTAATTGAGGCTTGTCTAGCTTTATTGTAAGTAAGTTTTAGCTCATCTCTTAGTTCAGAAGCATTATCGGTAGCCTTATGCATCGCAGTCATTCTAGCTCCATGTTCGCTTGCAAAAGAGTCTCTTATTGCTTTAAACAATTGAATTTTCAAAGACTTTGGAATCAAAGTACTTACTATTAATTCTTGGGATGGCTCAAAAATATAATCCGAATTTTCTGCACCTTCTTCTTCGCTAAGCGGAATAGGCAGAAATTGTTCTGACTTAAGAATCTGGGTAGCGGCATTTTTAAAGGAATTATAAACAATCTCAACGTGGTCATATTCTTGGGAAATATATAAGTCCATTACTTTATTAGCAATTTGACAAACCCTTTCATAGTTTAAGTCTTCGAAAACATCACTGTCGTTTTGGATTACTTTTTCTGTTTTGCTAAGAATATCGTTTATTTTTTTTCCAATCGACAAGAAATTTATTTCAGCTTTTTTGAACTCCTTTCTTGACTTGACTACATTAACTTCTTTAGCAATATTTGCGTTAAACGCTCCACAAAGACCTCTGTTAGAACTAATTGCTAGAATCAGTACTTTTTTGATCTCTCTTTTGCTTGTATATGACTTTTCTCCTGAACTACTGGCTCCACTAAGCCCCTGCATTAATTCAGAAAGTTTATTAGAATAAGGTCTCATAGCGGTAATAGCGTCTTGTGCCTTCTTCAACTTAGCAGCTGACACCATTTTCATAGCGCTAGTAATCTGCATTGTAGAAGAAACAGAGGTTATTCTAATTCTAATTTCTTTAAGGTTCGCCATCTGTTATATCTTTAATACGAAGAGCTTAATTCTTCTGCTGTTTTCGTTAAAACATCAATTATCTCCTGAGTAAGCTTTCCAGATTTAATTGCCTCCATTGTCTTTTTATGCTTAGCATTTAAAAAATCTATATACTGTCTTTCAAATTCTTTAATTTTATTAACAGGCACTTTTCTTAATAAGTTTCTAGATCCTGCAAAAATAATTGCCACTTGATCTTCAACAGTAAACGGATCGTTTTGAGCTTGTTTTAAAATCTCTACATTTCTTTTGCCTTTCTCAATCACATTTAGAGTTGCATCATCTAAATCAGAGCCAAATTTTGCAAATGCTTCAAGTTCTCTAAATTGAGCTTGATCTAATTTAAGAGTGCCTGACACTTTTTTCATCGGTTTAATTTGCGCCGATCCTCCAACTCTTGAAACAGAAATCCCTACATTAATAGCGGGCCTAACACCAGCATTAAATAAGTTTGATTCTAAAAATATCTGCCCATCAGTAATCGAAATTACATTAGTTGGAATATAAGCCGAAACATCTCCCGCTTGAGTTTCTATAATAGGAAGTGCCGTCAGAGAACCTCCTCCTTTAACAATCTTTTTAAGTGAATCCGGCAAATCATTCATGTCTTTAGCAATTGTATCATCAGCAATTACTTTTGACGATCTCTCTAATAACCTTGAGTGTAAATAAAAAACATCTCCTGGGTAAGCTTCTCTTCCTGGAGGCCTTCTAAGTAATAGTGATACTTCACGATATGCTACCGCTTGTTTTGATAAATCATCATAAATAATCAAGGCAGGTCTTCCTGTGTCTCTAAAAAACTCTCCTATTGCTGCGCCAGCAAAAGGAGCATATACTTGCATTGGAGCTGGATCAGAAGCATTAGCTGCTACAATTGTTGTATAAGCCATCGCGCCTTTATCTTCAAGCATTTTTGCAATTCCTGCAACTGTGGATGCTTTTTGTCCAATAGCAACGTAAATACAATAAACCGGCTCTCCAGCATCATAAAATTCTTTTTGATTTAATATTGTGTCTATACAAACTGTTGTTTTTCCCGTCTGTCTGTCTCCGATAACTAATTCTCTTTGACCTCTACCTACAGGTATCATTGCGTCTATTGACTTTATTCCTGTTTGAAGTGGCTCGTTAACCGGCTGTCTGAAAATTACACCTGGAGCCTTTCTTTCAAGAGGCATTTCATAAAGCTCCCCTTCAATATTTCCTTTACCATCAATTGGCTTTCCAAGAGCATTTACCACTCTCCCTACTATTTTTTCCCCAACATTAATTGATGCAATTCTTTGTGTTCTTTTAACGGTATCTCCTTCACTAATTTCTTTAGAAGGGCCTAACAAAACAACACCTACATTATCTTCTTCCAAGTTAAGCACAATGCCTTCCAATCCAGAATCAAACTGAACTAATTCCCCATATTGTACATTAGAAAGTCCGTATACTCTAGCAATACCATCTCCTACCTGTAAAACTGTTCCAACTTCGTCCAAAGAAGCCGAAGCGTCTAATCCCGCTAGTTGTTGCTTTAAAATTGCTGAAACCTCAGCAGGTTTAATTTGTGCCATAATCTATATTATTGATAAATTTGTGTTTTTATTAAATTCGTGTTTAATATTCTTTAATTTGTTTTTAAAACTAGCATTGTATTCAATATCCCCAAGCCTTAAAACAAAACCACCTATTAAACTGGTGTCTACTTTATTAAATATAGTAGTTTGCTTGTTAGTTAGTTTTGAAATAGTGTCTAAAACTTGGTCTTCTATTTCTTTAGTCAAAGGAGCCGCAGTAGTTACTATTGCAGACTGAATCCCTTTATGATGTTTATATAATTCAATAAATTTATAAGCAATAATTTCGAATATATTTATTCTATTGTTCTCGTCTAGAACGCGAATTAAACTCTTTGTTAAAGCGCTCACTTCTTTAAATACTAAAAGTAAAGAACTTGATTTAATGCTGTTTTTTATAACTCGACTTTCAATAAGGTGACTAAGCCCTGTGTTTTCTTCAAAAGTTTTTAGCACCATTTCCATGTCGCTAAAAGTTTCTTCTAGATTGTTTTTTTCAACAGATTCTAGAATTAAAGCTTTGGCATATCTTATGGCTGCTCGACTTGTTTTCATTTTATTTTAATGTAACATCTTTAATAAGTTCCTTAACTAAGTTCATTTGAGCTTTGTCTTCAGACATTTTAGACTGTAAAACTTTTTCAGCGATACCAACTGACAAATCCGCCATTTGATTTTTCAAATCAACAATAGCAGAGTTTTTTTCGTTCTGAATCGCTTCTTTGGCTTGGGCAATTATTTTGCTTGCTTCATTTTTAGCTTCACTTTTAGCATCATCAATTAACTTTTGTTTAATCTCCCTTGCTTCTTTAAGTAAAGTGTCTCTTTCTACTCTTGCTTTTTTAAGAGTTAGTTCATTGTCTGACTGAAGTGACGCCATTTCTTCTCTTGCCTTTTCAGCAGAAAGTAAGGCATCTTTTATTCCTTGCTCTCTTTCGTTTACTGAATCTAGTATAGGCTTCCAAGCAAACTTTTTAAGCAATAGTATTAGTGCAATAAAAATAATTGTCTGCCAAAAAAACAGACCAATCGAAAATTCTGATATAAGTTTTTCCATTTTTTTTCAATATTAAATTATCTCTTTACAACGTCAAAAATGTTAACGTTGTAAAGAGTTTGATAATTGGCTTAAAGTGCAAATAATGCAGCGAAACCTATTCCCTCTACAAGAGCGGCTAAAATTAAAGCAGCTACCTGAATCTTTCCAGAAGCGTCTGGTTGACGACCAATAGCTTCCATCGCACCTTTTCCGATTAAACCGATTCCAATTCCTACTCCAATTACGACTAGACCTCCACCAATAATTAATGGTATTGTTGTTTCCATATATATATAATTTTAATTAAACATTCAAATTTTTTAATGTTCCTCATCATGTTCTGCAACTGCAAATCCAAAATACAACGCTGAAAGCATTGTAAAAATATATGCTTGTAATAAAGCAACTAATATTTCAATAATTGAAATAAAGAAAGCCAATCCAAACGACAAACTACTTCCTACCCAATTCTGAAACACAAACATAAGACCTATTAGACTCATTAATACTATGTGTCCAGCCTGTATGTTAGCGTAAAGCCTTATAAGAAGTGAAAATGGCTTAATAAAAACTCCCAATAGTTCGATTGGAGCTAAGATTATTTTTATTAACACAGGCACACCAGGCATCCAAAAGATATGTCCCCAGTAATTTTTGTTAGCGGTTACATTGGTAATAATAAAAGTTAGTAGCGCTAATGAAAAAGTAACAGCGATATTTCCTGTAACATTAACCCCTAAAGGAGTTAATCCTAGCATGTTAAGAAACCATATGAAAAAAAAGACAGTTAACAGAAAACTCATATAGTTTCTATATTTTTTTTCTCCAATATTTGGAATAGCTATCTCGTCTCTAATGTAAAGAATAATTGGTTCAAAAAACCTTCCCATTCCTTTAGAAATTCCTTTATTCTGTTTAAATGATTTTGCTAAGCTAACAAAGAGAAGCAACATCATTATTGAAACTAAAAGAATTGTTGCTATATTTTTGGTAATTGAAAAATCTAGTGGCTTTTCGTTTAAAGGATGATGATCAGAGTCATACGTAATCGTTCCGTCCTTGTCTGTTTTGTAAATTTTACTGTCGTGATATTCTAGTTTATAAAAATTTCCTCCACTAGCAACAACTTTTTTTCCATGCTTTAGAGCAGAAGACCAAAAAAATTTGAGCCCGTTGTCGTAAAGAATTACAGGAAGAGGAAGCTCAATGTATACTGTTTTTCCCGTTTTTTCATCCTTGTAAGAGGTGATAGAAAAAGAATGACTGTCTTTTAAATGATGATTTATATATTCCTTTATTTCTGACTTAACATCTTGTTTTAAGTTTTTGTCTTTTTCCAAAACAGATGTTGATGATCGGCCAATTGTTAGTCCAAAAAAGAAGATTAAAATGGTAAATGCTAAATGTCTTTGTTTATTCAATTTGAGACCTTTCTTAAGGATTAAAAATAAAGCCGCAAATGTAAGGTTATTAACTAAAAAATAAAAATATGCTTTATAAAAAATTTATAATACCCATACAAGTCATTAAGCTTAGGGTTTAAAAAGGTAAATTGAGTGTAAAAGTAGGCTAGTTGTTAAACTTTTTCAACTGTTTTATTAAAATATAAAAGGAAATAAAAACCCCTAAAAGTGTGATCAACCCGGTAAACACCCTGTCAAAATCATAAGTCAAATCAATATATTTTCCAAGTTTTGCAGCGCAAAAAATAATTACTCCCATTTGAGAGACTAACCCTAAGAATATTAAAAAAGGACTAGGCTGTTTTTTCTGATTGTGTTTTTTCATCTGTAGAAAGAGCTTTCATTTTTTTAGCACCCTTCATTGAAATAGTTGCATCAACATTTGCCCCAGCTTCAATCGCTAGTTTTCCAGCAATAACCTGACCTTCAATTTTTGCAGAAGATTTAAGAGAGAGAACACCCGAAACATCAAGGCTTCCTTTAACTCTACCTGCGATATCAGAATTTACACAAGTTATATTTCCTGAAACAAGCCCTTCTTCACCTACCACTACTTTTCCTGAGGTAGTGATTGTCCCCTCCACATTTCCGTCTATTCTAAAGTCTGCTTGCGATGTAATGTCTCCAACGATTTTTGTTGTCTTCTCTATAATATCTATTTTGTTAGATTCTCTTGATTGTTGCATATCTGTATTTTTAGTTAAATTAAATCCCATAATGTTAATTCAAGTCTAAATCCTTGTAAATCAGTATGTTTTTATACTGGGAAGACAAAACTACAAAATTATTATTTAGTCTTAAAGATTCTAATTTTTCTTTAATATTCTCCATAACTTCATTCGCTTTTTCCTTGCTTTCTAAGTCTCTGACAACTAAAAGTTTCGTAGACAAATCATACACATCTACAGAAACTCTAAATTTATTAAGCGTTATATCTTTGACTTTTTTTATTAGTGAATCATTGGGGGTTTTCAAATTCTCTAAATAAAAGACAATATTATAATTGCTTAAAATTTTTTTGGTTGGCTTAGTTTTCCACTTCAGATTTATCGCCCTAATTAACTCTTTCAAATCTGCCACTTTAGAAGAATTAGGGTAGCGGTCAATAATATTTTTTATTTGCTCGCTATACTTTATAACTCCTTCAAGTTTTCCAATAGTTTTGGCTTTCAAAAGATCAAACTCTAATAATATCTCTTTATTCTCTATAAACACCATTCCTTTTTCCACACCAACTAAAACTTGTTGAAACTTTTGATCGTCATAAAGAGTGTAAAAGCTGTCTAATTGTTTTAAAGTTTCTCCTTCTTCAGCTATAAGGATGTTTTGGTCTGCTAATATTTTGGCAAATTTTGAGTCAGGAAATTGTTTGATAATTTGAAGTCTAATTTCTTCAGCATTTTTTTTGTTTTGTTTTTTTTGGACTTTATAAAGTATGTAGTTTGCTTCAACTAAAATTTCATTTGACGGATTTAATCTTCTAAGTTGGTTTAACTTAGTTTTAGTTAATGAATAGTCGCTATACTTCTCAAGGTATATTTCAGCTAACCTTAAGTATGATTTGTTTTTTAAATGATTAATGCTGTCTTTTTGAAAATTCGTTCTAGGAATTGTTGCTAGAAGATCATTATTTACAGGCTCTGTTTCTTCAAGAATTATGTTTTTTTCATCTATTTCCTCTTTTTTCTTAGAAACTGTCGTTGGTTTTGAAGAAACGTTTCGCCAATAAGACTCTCTAGTTCTCTGTCCCCAAATGGTTTCAAACGATTTTTTTCCAAGCTCTACTAGTTTAGTGTCATAAAAATAAAAATTTGGTCTGCTGCTATTTCCTGTTCTTGTTTTGTTATTCCGAACAGGACCTGTTTTTTTCTTTGGCTTTGGTTTCTTTTTTTTATCTTTTATTTGATTTAATACCTTATTTAGCTTTGATGGTTCATAGCTAGAGAGCTTTAGCAAACTGTCGTATAAATTAATGTTTTCTTCTAGCTGAACCACACGATCCAATCCTTTTCTCCTTCTCTCTAATTCCCAATATTTTTTTGAATTTTTTTCTAAGTTATTTAATGTACTGTCTAAATATTTTCCAGATAAAACATAATTGGATTTGTTGAAATTTATTTTTGAAATCTGCTCATAGCCTCTAGACAACAGGTCTTTATCAGATGGATTTTCTTTTATCGCTTTATTTAAATAATATTCTGCTTTAGAAACCGAATCTTTTAAAAACAACATGTTAGAGTAGCCGTAGTATATCTTGTCTAGGTAAGGTTTGTTCTCAATATTATCAATTATTTTTGAAATCTCCCTCTCATTTTTGTTTAAAGGATTGTAAATCAGGGTTTTTATCTTGGCATTTATAAGCAGGTCTCTAGGGATGCTTCTATTGAAATTTACAACTTTATTAAATGTTGAATACGCGGAGTCATTTTGAAATTTTTTTTCATATATCTGCCCTAATATAAATAAATACCTCGCTTTATATTGCTTGTTTTTTTCGTTTGATGAGGCTGTTTTAAGCGGTCTTATTGCTAGATCATTTTTTTGTAATTGCAAATAGGCCATGGCAAGAACTGAATTTGCATCAGCCTTTACTTTAGCGCTTAATTTTTCTTTTTTTAATAAATTTTTTAATAACTCAATTGCCAGCTCCTCTTGCTCTAATCGAATATTACATTTTGCTTTCCAAATAACTGAATGATACCACTCGTCAACAATTATGTTTTGTTTATATACTTGATTAAAGGCATCTAAGGCAGGAATAAATCGTTGATCAAGGTATCTAGCTCTTCCCAAAAGAAGATAGGCCTGCGCAATTTTTGAATTGTACTGAACATTATTTATAAGCATCGAATGCTTCTGGATGGTCTTAGCGGCTTTTTCTTCTGATTTTAAAAACTTCTCGTTCCCAATTCCGTCAACGGTAATAATCTCTTTTGAAAGGTTTATTTTCTCAATAGGCAAAAACTCCCAGAAATTATCAACAAAAGACTCTTGTGTTTGCAAAAGCCCCTCTTCAATAGAGGATTCTCCATTAAATAACACGTTATAGCTTGAAACAACTGAGTGATAGCTTCTGTTTAGTGATTTATTTTTTTTTGTCGAGCAAGACAAAAATAACATGCAAAAAAGCAGTAAAAAAGTGTGTTGTTTCAAATTCTATTAAGTCTTTATATTCAATAACATAAAATAATGAATTTTATTATGGAATATTCTAAAATAATTGAATTAAAATCTATTCTCCTTTAAAGTATGACTCTAATTCTTTTAAAGTTTCTGGGCTGGTAACAAGATCTTTGATTACTCTTCCTTTTTCTAACAGCACTATTCTTTCACAAACTTCTGTTACATCTTGAATGTCATGGCTAGAAACAAGCACAGTCACATCCTTATTTTTGGACATGTCCTTAACGATGGATTTTAATCTAATTTGAGTCGTTGGATCAAGGTTAGCGAATGGCTCATCTAAAATAACCACTTTTGGTTCTCCAATCAAAGCGGCAATCACTCCAGCTTTTTTTTGATTTCCTTTTGAAAGATCTCTTAAGTATTTTTTTCCTCCTAAAATTTCTCCGTGAAAAAAATCTTCAAACTGAGCTAAAAAAGAATCTACCTCTTTTTTATTCAATCCTCTTAGTTCTCCAATAAAGTAAAAATATTCCTCAGGCATTAAGTATCCTATTAAAAAAGTTTCGTCTAAAAATGCAGTTGTAAATGATTTCCAGTCCTCGCTTTTAGAAACATCAACATCGTTATTAATAACTTTTCCTTTTGTCGGTTTTATTAAATCTAATAAACAGCTAAAAAGCGTAGTTTTTCCAGCTCCATTATTACCAATTAATCCAAATGTTTGACCTAAAGGAATGTCTATTGAGTCTATGTCTAAAACAGTCTGTTTTAAATACTTCTTAGTAAGGTTTTCAATTTTAATCATAACAACTAATTTGTTTTATAAGCTTTAAGCGTTGAGTATTTTTCTGTTTTATAAGCTTTCATAATAAGGTTAAATGCAACAGGCTTTAGGAAAATTCCTAATGTCCCTAAGCCAGCAACGGCCAAACATCCTGTTAAATGATCATAATATTGACTTGTAAAGTAATAAACCAATACGGGTAAAAGCATTTGAGGAAATCCAACTAAAAGAGTTTTAGCGTTGATTGCTTTTTTGTCTCCAAAGGCGTTTGCGCTTGAATTTAAATCAATTGGAGATTTTGTGTAAGCCCCTGCCCAAAGAGTCAAATAGCCGTTCACACCTATATTGTAGAAAGCTCCTGCCAAAACAGCGTAAACAGCATTTGTTCCAAAAAAAGAATAAATAAAAGACGCTAATATTGTGGAAATTACTGTTCCTATTATCATCAAGGACCACTTTGAATTTAGATATTCTTTATACAGAATCTTTTGAGTCATCATCAGCGGATAGTATTGACTGTCCCAACTAGGGACAAATGAACCGAACATAAACAGAAACCCGCCAGTAGAAAAAAGATATCCAAAAAAAGACATCCCTAGCGCAAAACTACCACCTGCTAAATCCGAATAAAGATCCTCTTGAGAAGCAAAGATCAGCCCATAAAAAAGAAATCCTATCCCCATATAAACAGCAGTTCTTGCTCGCTTTGATCTTTTTAAAAGGCGCAAGTCATTTTTAATAAAGGTTGCTGTTTTTCCGAACCTATCAAGAAAACTAAAATCGTCTATTTTAGCTTCTGCGATTTTTAATTGTAGTCCTTTGTCAAGGTACAGGCCTTTTAGAAAATATTTTTTGACATAACCATATAGCCAAAAAACTAGTAGCCAAGTAAAACAGGTTGCATATGGCGCATTATAAAATAAATAAAAAAACTGTTCAGAATAAATAGTGAAATCTATAACGGAATAAAACTCTAACGCTTTAATTAAGGCAAGAGTAGCTCCAACGCCATAAAGCAACTTGTCTTTATTGTTTAATAAAAAATTAAAAAAATTTGTTACATATATAATTCCTATAATATTGATATTCCAAAAAATTAATCCTGTAATGTCATAATTCCCAGATTTAGCAAGCAGAAATGAAAAAGGAATTAAAAAGAATAATGGTAGAATATTAAAATAGGTAAAAACAGTTTTTAAAAGAGAAAAACGTACGATTTGAGTTTTCAAAACTGGGGCTAACAAAAGTGCTCTAATATTTAATACTGGAAGAGACTGAATAAAATAGCGCATTACGATTAAGTACGCAAAAACATATATTAATTGTTTGTTTAAGTAAAGAAAAGGAGCTGTTGTCCCTTCTTCTATGGGAAACGTCATTGAGGGTCCTCCATATTTTGATGCAATAAGTCCCATCATAAAAGACATAAAGGCAAAATAAACGATCCCAAACCATTTCAAAATTTTAGCAATAAGCTTGCCTCCGGCAGCTTTTCCTCTATTGAATTCTTTCCATTGTAAGCCAAACATCCTTTTAAACATTCAGGGAATATACAAATTTTAAAGCATTCTTTTAAGGATGTTTTTTGGCTAGTTTTCATTGCCTTTGTTTGTTATATTTGAAGAAAAAAAATTGAATAAAACTCAATCCTTAATGGTCTCAAATATAAAACAAGAAACATTAAGCTCTGTTGTTGTTTCATTTGAAATACCTAAAGATTTAAAAAAACAATACTTGTTTAAAGCTGGGCAGTATTTGACCCTTTCATCAAATATTCATGGAAAAAAAATTAAAAGATCTTATTCAATATGCAGCTCTCCTCGAGATGAAGCTCTTCAGGTTGGGGTTAAGATTATTGAAAATGGTGTTTTTTCCAACTATGTTAATAATGCTTTAAGAGAGGGAGACTTTTTAAAAGTTTCTTGCCCCGAAGGTAGGTTTGTATTGGAAGACAACGTTAACGCAAACTATTGTGCGTTTGTTGCTGGTAGTGGAATCACTCCTTTAATGTCTATTGTTTCTGATGTTTTAGCAAAAAGTCCAAGCAGTATATTTGTTTTGGGTTATGGAAATAAAACCAAAGCCAGTTCAATGTTTAATGACCCTATTGCTCGTTTAAAGTCTAAATACCCAAAAAGATTTTATTGTTATAACATCTACAGTCAAGAAAATAATTCAGAAGCGGCTTTTGGAAGAATTGACTCTAGCTTTATAAATTATGTTTTAAAGCAAAACCCTAAGCTTAGTTTTGAGAAAATTCTATTATGTGGCCCAGAAAAAATGATAGAAAATAGTAAAGAAGCCCTTGGAAAAATAAGTTACCCTGAAGGCCAAATTTTATATGAATTATTTTATTCTAAACCAGCAGTTGAAGTGACTGAATCAAGTGGCGCTCAAGCCAAAATCCATTATGACGATGAAGTCTTTGAAATTAATGTGCCTGAAAACATGACTATTTTAGATGCGGCATTACAAAAAAACCTTGATGTTCCGTATTCCTGTCAAGGGGGAGTTTGCTCTTCTTGTATAGCAAAAATAACTAGTGGATCAGCTAATATGCTCCAAAATAACATTTTAACAGATTCTGAAATAGAAGAAGGGCTGGTGTTGACTTGTCAAGCCGTACCATCATCCAAAGATATTACTGTCGACTATGATGATGTTTAGTGAGCTCCAAAGCTTTTAAGGCTCTAACTATTACCTCTTTGTATTCTATTGTTCTCATCACGGATTCATATCCTTTAGGGATTTTTTTTCCATAAGCTGAGGTTGGCAGTAAAGGGTATTTTTCTCGATCTGAAACAAGCATGTTTTCACTTAAAGATAAAAATGGCGCAAATCCTGCAAAAGGGTGAGTTAACCCCCATAAGGTAATTACCGGCACGTTATAGTTGGCCGCTATGTGTCCATTTGCAGAATCCATAGATATCATTAAATCAAGATTGGAAATAATTTCTATTTCTTTTTCAAGAGAATTTAACTTATAACATCCAAAAACATTTTGAAAAGCTTTCTCCCATATTTCTAGTTTTTTTGTCTCGTATTCTCCGTTACCAAATAAAAAAACTTGATGATCTCTTTGTAAAAAAGAAACAATATTTTGCATTAAATCTAGAGGATATATTTTTCCATTAAAAGAAGCAAAAGGAGCTATTCCTATCCATTTTTTTGATTTATCAACAAGAGTTATTTGATCTTGTGAATTAATTTGGAAAGGGTCTGAGAACTCATGACTGGACAAGTCAATATCAAATCCAAGGCTGTTAAACACTTCGCTGTATCTATATTGGGCTGGGGTTAAGGGTTTGAAAATTTTATTATTTTTTCTAAATAATTTCTTTCTTTCAGCTCTTGATTTATTAATTCTTTTAATCTTGTAGAATTTTAATTTAAAAAGCAAAAAAAGAATGTGTGTTCTTAGTACAGAGTGAAGGTCTGCTATATGAGTGGGGTTAAGCTCGGACAATTCTTTAAAAAGCTTAAAAACACCATTAAGTCCTTTGTGTTTTGTTTTAAAATTAACTTCAAAAAAATCAAGATTTTTAAATTCTTTGAAAAAAGGTCGGAAAGCTGGTTTTGAAACAACTGTTATTTTAGTTTCGGGATATTTTTTAATCAAACACCTTATTGAAGGTATCATCATAGCCACATCACCCATCGATGAAAATCTTAAAACTAATAGGTGATTCATTCTTTATTATTTCTTCAAATTATATAGTACAGGATTTAAGTCTTCATCGTTATACATTTTCATTTGTTTATACGTTTTCATGTATTTATTTCCAGACTCTATCTCAGAAATTAATTCATCGATAGAAGTGCATAAGTCCAGATTTTGCTCTTTTAAAATATTTAATTTTTTGGCACACTCCTCTAAATGGTTTTGATTGGCCCCGATTCTATTTGCCTCCTCGTTCATGTGAAATATCTTAAGCGATAAAATAGAAAGCCTGTCTATCGCCCAAGCAGGTGTTTCAGAATTAAGAGTTGCTTCTTTTTTAGGGCTAATGCTTTTATATGTGTCAAGAAAAAAACTATCAATGTATTCTACTAGGTCTGTTCTTTTTTGATTTGACGAGTCTATTGTTCTTTTTAACTTTAAAGCTTCTGTTGGATCAATTTCTGGATCTCTAATTAAATCTTCAAGGTGCCATTGCACTGTGTCTATCCAGTTTTTATGGTATAATAAGTGCTCTATTTTATCCTTTTCAAAAGGGTTTGATATGGCTTGGTTAACCGAGTCTTTGACGTGGTAGTTTAAAACACTTTTTTCAAAAACATCTAAACATATTTTGCTGAACATCACTTTTATTTTAATGTTCAAATATACTTAATCTCAAGTAATTTCGATTTCTAAAAATTAATCTTGTAAAACACTTTCTATTTCTTATTTTTGCGTTGAAAATTACTAATAATGAAAGAATTCTTTGGTTTAATTGAGTATTTATTTGTTGAACTTTTGTTTATCCCGTTTGATTTTTTAAGAAGTCTGGAATTAAAAAGCTGGGTTTTAGCTAATGGTCTAAACGCAACGTTTATATTGATTATTTCTTCTTTGCTTGTGTATTGGATGCTTCAGTTAGTCAAGTTTGATAAATCTGGGGAAGAAGATAAAGACCCTTCTGCTCATTCTTTTTTATAAGTCAAAGCCTAAGTCTTTTCTGTAATATTTTTTTTGATAATCTATTTTTTCTATAGTTTCGTAAGACTTCTTTAAAGCCTCTTTAAAATCATTTCCAATTGATGTAACAGACAAAACCCTTCCTCCGTTTGTTAATGTCTTGCCATTTAAATTTTTTGTTCCTGCATGAAAAACTATAGAATCCTGTGAGTCTTTTGGAATACCGTTAATTTCTAATCCTTTTTCGTATTCTTCCGGATATCCCCCTGAGACCATTACCACGGTTGAGGCGGTTTTTAAGTCAAGTTTTAGGTTGGTATTCCCAAGAGATTGATTTGCGGTGCTAATCATCATTTCCAAAAAATCATTTTTTATTCTTGGTAGTACAACCTGCGTTTCTGGATCTCCCATTCTCACGTTGTACTCTATAACAAATGGCTCGTCACCAACCTTGATTATTCCTATAAAAATAAATCCTCTATATTCGATTTTATCTATCTCTAAGCCGTTAATTGTAGGTTTAATGATTTTTTCTTCAACTTTTTTAATAAATTCTTTGCTTGCAAAGGGAACTGGCGAAATCGCTCCCATTCCCCCTGTATTTAATCCGGTATCTCCTTCGCCTATCCTTTTATAGTCTTTTGCATTAGGAAGGGTTAAATAAGATTTTCCATCTGTTAAGACAAAACAGGAAAGCTCTATGCCGTCTAAAAACCCTTCAATAACAACTTTATGTCCAGATTCTCCAAACTTATTATTCACAAGCATGTTTTGAAGCTCCTTTTGAGCTTCTTGCAAGTCGTTTATAATTAACACCCCTTTTCCGGCAGCTGGTCCATCTGCCTTTAAAACATATGGAGCCTTGATAGAGTTTAAGTATTCTTGTCCTTCTTTTAACATTTTTTGATTAAAACTTTTATAGGGTGCTGTAGGAATTTTGTGTCTTTCCATAAAAAGTTTCGAAAACTCTTTGCTGCCTTCAAGCTGCGCCCCTGTTTTTGATGGGCCCACAACCAATACGCCATTTAATTCTTGGTCGTTTTTAATAAAGTCTGTAAATCCTTCAATCAACGGGATTTCTGGCCCAACAATTACTATTCCTATTTTGTTTTCTAAAACAACCCTTCTGATTTCTTGGAAGTTTAAAATCGAAATATCTAAATTGATTGCTAATTTGGCAGTTCCTGCATTGCCTGGGGCAACAAAAACCTGTTTACAAAGGTTTGATTGTTTGATTTTCCAACAAAAAGCATGTTCTCTTGCTCCAGAACCAATAATAAGTACATTCATTTTGCTAATTTAAACTATGAACAAGAGAAATTAAAATTATTCTGTTTATTAATTAAAAAAAGTATGATAGCCAAAAAAGAACCTTTAAACTCTTGTTTGTTAGTGTTTTAAATATATAATCTTATTTTTAGAACTACATAATTAGAAGTTTTTTGTGCAATTAAACAAATATATTTATATTTGTATTCTAAAGCTTTACGCTATGTGCTGGTTTGCTGCTTATACAAAACCTCGTTCTGAATTCAAAGCGCTAGAACACTTTTCTAGATGCGGTGTCAATGCCTACGTTCCTGAATACTCAGAAAAAAGAGCCTGGTCAGACAGAATAAAAAAAGTGAGAGTGCCTGCTGTTTCTGGTTATGTTTTTTTTGAAATACGCGCCTTAAACTATGACTTAGTAAATCTGAACCCGTATGTAAAAAACGTAGTCAAAAATCTTGGATTTCCAGTTGAGATTTCTGACGCTGAGATGATTCGATTAAAAAATTGTTTAAAAAATTACACGGAATCCCTTGAAATAAAGTCTGGAGATTCTGTAAAGGTTAATGCAGGTCTGTTTAAAAACAAAAGAGGGGTCGTAGAAAAGTTTGACTCAAACTTTGTGACCTTATTAGTAAACTCGATTAAGCTAAAACTTTCTTTGTCCGAAGCTAGGCTTAGCGCGATTGGTTAACGGAGTTGAAGTTTGTTTATCTTTACTGCTTGAATTTTTGTGATTCAATTGGCGAAGCCATTTAAAATATACTATGAAAAAACTACTTTTATTTGTTTTAATTTTAACGTCTAGCCTTTCTTTTGGGCAAGATCTGCAATCTCTAAAAAATGCTCAAAACCAGGTCAAGTCTCTTGATCTATTGTCTGATCAGGAGCTGCTTTCATATTGGTCAAGTGCACAAGAACAGGGCTATACTCTAAACCAGCTCAAAACCCTGGCAAGAGCGCAAGGTGCTAGCGAAAGTGATCTTGCTAAATTTGAGAAAAGAATCAAGAAGTTAACTGCTGTTGATAACTCCAATTCGCCTGAAAACGAAATCTCTAAAACTGAAAGCGACCTAACTTCTATTTTTGGCATATCTAAAACCACAGAAGAAGAAGAAGAAGAAAAATATAGTGGGCTTAATATCTTTGGGATGAGCTTTTTTAAAAACTTCAAATCCGTAGAAAATTCCAGCACAATACCACAGATAAATGTGGCAACCCCTTCTTCTTATCAATTAGGCCCCGGCGACGAATTGACGATTTCTATTTGGGGAGCGTCAGAAAACGAATATACTAGCTTGGTTAGCAGAGAGGGTGTTATTAGAATAGACCGAATAGGCCCAATCTATATTAGTGGTTTAACCGTCTCAAGTGCTAAGAAAAAAATAGGAAGAGCTTTGTCGAAAATTTATTCTGGGATAAACTCCTCTTACGAGTCCTATCAGAAAGTTTTTTTCGAAGTCAATTTAGCTAAAAGCAGATCAATTATTGTTAATCTTGTGGGGGCGGTTGAAAGGCCTGGTGTTTATACTCTTTCCAGTATGAGCTCTGTTTTAAATGCGCTTTCTGCCGCTGGTGGGCCTAATGAAAATGGTAGCTTTAGATCTGTAAAAGTTCTAAGAAACGGCAAACTATTTAAAACCCTCGACTTATATGATTATTTTGTAAAAGGGTTCTCCCCTTCTATAACCTTAAGAGATCAAGACGTGATTTTAGTTCCTAATTATACCTACAGGGTTTTTGTGAGGGGGGAGTTTAAGACTGTCGGAATATTTGAGTTTTTAGAAAATGAAAAAATTAGTGACTTATTGTCCTTTACTGGAGGTTTTAATTCATTTGCGTACAAAGACGAGCTTTTTATAAAATCTATTTCAGGAATAAACAGGCGTATTCAAACCGTTTCATCTCTCAATTACTCTTCTTCGAGCATTAGCGATGGTGATCTCATTGAAGCCAAGCCAATTTCAGACAAATATAACAATCGAGTTACTATTGAAGGTGCTGTTTTTGTTCCTGGAGACTATCCTATTGAATCTGCTGCGACCGCTTTTGGTTTGATCTCTCTTTCTCAAGGCCCTAAGGAAGATGCTCTTCTTTCGAGAGCTGTGATTTATCGGCAAATAGATGGGGTAGAAAAAAAGGTGATTTCGTTTTCGTTATCAGAAATTCTTTCAAAAAAATCTAACATAAAATTACTTCCGAATGACAGGGTTTATGTTTTTTCAAAAAACAATTTAGAAGAGCCTGTTTTTGTGTCAATAAAGGGGGAAATTAATAAAGAAGGTCAATACGCTTATTATAAAGGTATGACCGTTGCTGACTTGATTTTAATGGCTGATGGTGTAACTTCTAAAGGAAATCTGGAGACAATTGATGTTTTTAGAGCTTCATATGACAATGGTGAAACGTCTTTTGTTTCTTTAAAATCAACGTTGGGCGACGCTTTTAATCCTTTATCAATTGAAGGTGATCTGGTTTTAGAAAAAGAAGATCTTGTAGTGATAAGGCCTATTGAGGGGCTAATAAAGCAAGAGTCTGTGCTTATAACTGGTTTAATAAGAAAGCCTGGATCATATTCTCTTTTAAACTCTAAATATTCTCTTTACGATCTTTTAAATGATGCCGGAGGAGTGCTAAAAGATGCTGCTCTTAATGGAATTAAAGTCAAAAGAATAAATGCTGCTAAAGCAATAATAGAAGAGGTTGCTAATGGAAAAGATTCTTTTGGTTTTGCTGTTAAAGAGCAAAAAGGGTTTTTAGAGTTTGGAGTAAATATTAAGGCTCTTTATAAGACTCAAGGTAAAGACTTTCGTTATAATGTTATTTTAAAAAATGGAGATGAAATCTCTGTGCCGAAAGTTGACAATACAATTGAAGTGATTGGTGAGGTTGGACAGCCTACTGTCCTTACATATGAAAAAAATATGCGTGCTAAACATGCTATTGAAAGAGCTGGAGGACTTAATGATCTTGCAAAAAAATCAGCAGTTTTTATAATTTATCAAAACGGAAATGTTAAGTCTACAAAAACATTTTTAATTTTTAATAAATCCCCTAAACTAGAGCCTGGAGCTAAAGTTATTGTTCCTGCAAGAATTCCTAATCCAAATAAAACTAGCCTTACTGAATTAATAGGACTCACTTCAACATTAGCCACCCTAACTGTGCTGCTGCGTTCTTTATAATCTTTTAATATGAAAAAAGAAGAGTTTCAAGATGACGAAATAGACTTAATTGCTTTAATTAAGCAGTTGTGGGTTTCAAAAAAACTAATTGTAAAATCAGTGATAGGTTTTGTCGCTTTAGGTGTCTTTGTTGCTTTATTCTCACCCACGATTTATACCGCCTCTTCAACCTTTATCCCACAATCTAGCAGTTCTAGTGGAGGGTCTAGCTTAAGTGGCCTAGCTTCTTTGGCGGGTATTAATTTAGGTGGTAATGTTGCGGGGTCTGAAATTCCTCCCTCTATTTATCCTCAAATCATACAAAGCGTTTCTTTTAAAAGAGAGCTGCTTCAAGCAACTATTAGCGAGTCTAACTCCTCCTCACAATCATTAAAAGATTTTTTATTAATTAAAAATGAAGGGTTTAATCGGATTTCTACTATTAAAAAATACACCATTGGTCTTCCTTTTACCATTCTTAACGCCATTAAAGGAAAGGATGAAAAGGTAAAGGGTTCGCCAAACAACGCCCTTATTGTAAGCTCCGAAGAAGAAGAGTTGTTTGAGGAACTTGACGGCTTGTTGAGTCTTTCTGTAAACGCTAAAGAAGGGTTTGTAACGCTTTCCGCCTCAATGAGTGAGGCTACTCAGACGGCTTATACGGTAAAAGCTGCAAAAGAAATTCTTCAAAAAACAGTTATTGACTATAAAATTCAAAGCGCCAAAGAACTGTTGTCTTTCAACAAAAGAGAGCTTGCGTTAAAAAAAATAGAATTTGATAGCCTTCAAGATAGGCTAGCTCTTTTTAAAGACGGCAACTTAAATATTGTTGATTCTCGATTTGAAAATGAGCTTAACAAGATCGATTCCGAATTCCAAATAGTTAGCGCTGTTTATCAAGAGCTTAACAAACAGCTCGAGCAGGCGAAACTTCAAGTAAGTAAAGACACTCCTATTTTCTCAGTTATAAAGCCCGCCACTATTCCCAACATAAGATCTGCTCCAAAGCGATCTTTAATAGTTTTAATCTGGGGCTTTATTGGCTTTGTTTTGTCCTGTGGCTTTGTTTTAATAAAAGGGCCTTTATTAAATATTGTGAAAGAAATTAGCGCGTAAATAAAAAGGTGAAAAGAGAGGGTTTTGTAAACACCTCTTGTGTCGCTTTATAAACTAGGTAGCGCCTATCTTTGGGGTCTTTTTCCTCCAAGACTAAGGGGTTTTTAGCTTTTGTTAACGTTGTGAAGGTGGCGTTTAAATCCGTGATAAACTTTTGCCTTAAAAGAGTTAGGTGAGATTTTGCAAATTTATTTTTAGAAGAAATGATTTTGTTGAGTTCTATTGCAGTCATCTGTCCTTTAAGGCTCAACCTGGCAATTGTTTTGTGTTGCTTTAAAGAAATCTGTATAGAGTGATTGTCAAAATAAAGCTTGTTGTTATCAAACAAAATAAGCTGTTTTAAAAAATCTTTATATCTAAAGAGTCCAAATAGTAGCCATATTACAAAAACAACTACAACAATAGTCCCGATAACCAAAAAGTAGCTCTCGCTCTTTTTTGGTTTTATTAATGAGTATGTTGTGTTTTTAAACTTTGACAGCTCTGTAAGGGCAAGCTTACTTAAGTATTCTTTGTTTTTTTTTGCGCTGATATAGTATAGCGTGTCTTGAGATTCAAAAATTGTGCTATTATCCTTTAGGTGTTCAAATAAATTTTTTGAATTAACCCGAGTCATTTCTTCATTAAGAAAATCGATGATTATTAGTTCGTTTTTATTGGCATATGCCTTTTTGCCTCCTAGAAAAAACCCTTGTTTATTCGCGTATGTTATTGGTATTTCAGGATTATAACTACCCTTGTTTTGAAACGTTTTAGAGTAGAGGTCAAAAACAAAGTAGTCGTCAAGTATCACATCTATATTGGTTGTCTCTTTTGAAGAGGCCCGCCCGCCTAAAACAAAAAGTTTATTGTCGATAACTTGATATAGCGCTTTCCATCTGCCTAATGGGGTTTCTTTAGAGTTGGAGGCTAAATATTCCCATTGTTTAGTTGAGTTTTCAAAATAAGTTGTGTAGTCTTTGAAAGCCCAAAGCCCATAGCCTCCATACACATGCAATTGATTGTTGTATGTAAAAGCAGCTCCGCCAATTTGGTTTTTTTGATCAACGGAGTTGTCAAACCTTGTTAATTCATTGTTTGAAAGCTTTAAAACGAACCCTCCGCCATTTAAAATAAAATAAGGCTGATTGTTAAGGAACAAAGGGGTGTAGTTTTTGTTATTAAATTCATATGAAGAATAAATCGCTAGACTGTCTTTTTTGCTTAAACTATTTTTAAAATTTGTTTTGATCCATTTGTTTTCAAAACGATAAATGGCTTTCCTAGTAACTAAGCTGGGGGCTCTGGTTGAGTCTTGAATTAGTATGAAATTCTTTTCAACTCCTTCTGGAAGCTCTATTTCTTGAGAGCTTAAACCCATTATACTTATAAACGCTAAAAAACAAGCTAAATAACCTTTCATCTTTTACAAAAATATATATAATTTTTTATCTAAGCTCCATGACCGAATTGTTTTACTATTTTATCTTTCTTTTATTATCTATGGTTGTTTCCTTTTATTTAAACGGATATGTTTATAGTACTTTTTCAAGTAATAAAATGATTGACCCCATAAACGAAAGATCTTCGCATAACTCTAAAGCAACCAGATCGGGAGGGATTTCTTTGTTTTTAACCATTTGCTTGTGTTATGCTATAGCCGCTAGTACCGGGTTATTGCTAATTCCTTCTACTCCTATTGTGCTTGGAATTGTTTTTATGGCCCTAACGGGTTTTATAGATGATATGTTTTCCGTTAGGTATAGGGAAAAATTTTTTTTACAACTATTTTCTGGTTTTTTAATTATTCAAGGTGGGTGGGCCATCGACTCTTTTCATGGGGTTTTTGGCGTTTTTGCGATTCCTGAGTGGGTAGGATTTTTGGTTTCTATGTTTGTTTTTATTGTTGTTGTTAATTCTTTAAACTTAATAGATGGCCTAGACGGCCTAGCTTCATTAGTCTCAATTAAATTTTTTTTAATAATGGGAGGGCTCATTCTCGTTTCTTCCAAAGAAATGTTTGTTTTCTTTCCTATAATTATTGGTGCTCTTTTTGGGTTTTTAGGACACAACTTCAGTTCCTCTAAAAAAGTGTTTTTGGGGGATACCGGGTCTTTGTTTGTAGGCTCAATAATTGCTTTTTTTATGCTTTATGTGTTAGACTCTAGTAACCCTATAATTACCGACTCTTATATCTCTAGACCTCTTTTAGTGGTGCTTTCTCTTTTCTATCCTTTAATAGACACTCTTAGGGCTGTAGTCCTTCGGTCTTCTGAGGGGCGATCACCTTTTATTGCTGACAGAATTCATTTACATCACCGGCTCGTTGACAAGGGTTATGAGCATTGGATGGCTTCTGTTTTAATCCTTTGCCTTTCTATATTTTTATTGGTTCTTAACTTTCTTGTATATGCAAAAACAGGTTTGCTTCTTTGTGTTGTGATAACTATTCTTTTATGTTTAATCATCTACCAATTCCTTTTTAAATGATTTTATTTTTTAGAGTTTTTCTTTTATTGTTTTGTTTTTTGTCCTTCTCTCAAGACTTTAAGGCTGAGCCTTTGTTAGTAAAAAAAGATAGTGTTTCCTTTTACTCATTTTCTGAAAAAAGTGTTTCCTATTTTCGTTTTAATGATCAAAATAAATTAATTGTAAAATCTATTGATTACAATAAGCCTCTGCCAAAGTCATTAGATTCTGATTTAATAGCGGGTCTTAGCGCGGTTTCTAAAAAAGGTGTTGTTTATCTATTATATCCTGGAGGAGGCATCCTGTATCGGTTTATAGACAATGCGATTGAACGAATTGATGAGAGTTTTGCGCACAGAAGTCAGTTTTCTGGACATTTTTTTATGTATAAAGAAAATCTTTATCTACTAGGAGGTTATGGATATTGGAAGTCCGGCAGTTCTTTGACAAAATTCAATTTTCAAAGTGGAAGTTGGGATCTAGTTTCAACTTTTGGACAAGTTCCGCCTGAAGGAATCGACCAAGGTTCTTTTGTTGTAAAAGAAAACATTCTTTCTGTTTTTGATTTTTACGAGACTAATGCTGGGAATTCTAAGCTGAATCCTAATTTGTTTTCGCTTAATCTAGATACTTTTGTGTGGTCAAAAAAAGGAGCTTTGAACTCTCTTTTTAAAAACGACATTAGAAGGTCTATTCTTTTGGCTAAACTTCCTTATAGAGAGTCTCTTATCACAAAGGCTCCCTGGGAGAATGAGTTTCAAATAGTTTCTCCTTCTCTAAATTCAATTAAAACTTATAAAACCAACGATCTAAGTCAGTTGTCAAACAACTCTATTGTAGTGGGTGACAGGGTGGTTTACTTCTCTAGGGACGCAAAAAGGACTGGATATACGGTTGTTTTTAAACCCCTTTCGGATTTGCTTTTGTTACCGTCTGAAGAGTTGTTGTACAATGATACTTTGGCGTTTAAAGTGTATGGCTTTTTTGCTATGTCTTTGCTTTTTATATTACTTTTAACTGTGTTTATTTACTTCAAAAGATCTGCTAAAGCCTGTTTTCTGTCTGCTAACTCTCTTTACTTTGAAGAAAAGTCTGTTGCTATAAATACCGACGAAAGATACTTTTTAAAACTCCTTATCAACTCAAAAAAAGGAACTATTGAAAACTCCTTGATTTTAAGTTATTTTAAAAATGGGACAACTTCTCTTGATGCAGCCATAAAAAGAAAAAACAAAATGATTGATTTATTAAATAAAAAGTTTTTTGATTGCTTTGATACTCTCTTGATTAACAAAGCTTCTGGCCTCAAAGACTCTAGAGAGGTTTTTTATGTTTTAAATTCTTCTGTAAAGGTTTTTGTAAAAGAAGGTTAGTTTTTTGAAATTAGCTTTTTCATTTCAGACACTATCTTTCTGTCGTTTGAAAGTCTTGGAAGTTTATTCTGCCCCCCTAATTTTCCCTTTTTTTTCATATAATCCTTAAACCCTCCTTTTTTTACAACTACTATTTGCAAGGGCTTTAAAACCTTCCCGACTATAAGGTCATTATAGTAAATGTTTAACTCTTTTAGCTTTCCTTCCAGGGTTCTCGCAAATTCATTTGTTGCTTTTGAATTAGGCGCTGACTCAAACTCTATCCACCACTCATGAAAAGATATCCCTGCTTTTGAGCTTATCATTGGCGCAACAGTAAACTCCTTCACTGTTAATTGTGTTTTGTCTATTGCTGACTTTAATGCTTTTTCCACTTCACTTCCAATAACATGTTCTCCAAAAGCTGAAATAAAGTGTTTGTACCTTCCTGTAACTAAAATTCTACAAGGTTTTAAAGAAACGAAAGAAATCGTATCTCCCGTGTTATAGCCCCATAATCCCGCTGTTGTGGAAACAATCAAAACATAGTTGACATTAAGTGCAACTTCGTTAACCGTTAGTCTTTTTGGTTTTGTTTTTGTCATTTCTTCTATTTCGATAAACTCATAAAATATTCCTGAATTTAACTGTAGAAGCAATCCTTCTTTTGTTTGTGAATCTTGATAGGCAAAAAAGCCTTCTGAAGCCGGATAATACTCTATACTATCTACTTCTTTTCCTATTAACTTTTTTAAAGATTGTCTATAGGGTTCGTAGTTAACTCCTCCATAAACAAACAGGTTAAAGTGAGGGAAAACTTCTCGAATCGTTTTTTTTCCAGATAATTCTTTGAGTTTTTCAAAATACATTTGAACCCAAGGAGGAATTCCCCCAATAATGGACATATCCTCTCGAATTGTTTCTTTAGATATTTCGTATACTTTTTTTTCCCATTCCTCTATGCAGTTTGTTTCCCAGCTGGGCAGCATGTTTGTTTTTAAATATGAAGGGGTGAAGTGTGCTATTATGCCTGATAGTCTCCCTGTATTAATCCCGTTGGTTTTTTCTAAAACAGGGCTGCCTTGCAAAAAAATAAATTTTTTATTTAAAAAATCTGTTTTTCCTGTTTCATTAATATAGTGTAGTGTTGCGTCCCGTGAACCCTTTACGTGAGTCGGCATCGAATCTTTCGTGATAGGGATATATTTCACCCCCGAAGTTGTTCCTGAGGTTTTTGCAAAATACAGTGGTTTACCTGGCCATGTTATGTTCTTTTCTCCATCAACAACCCTTTCAAAGTAAGGTCTTAAGCCTTCATAGTCTCTAACCGGTACGCTGTTTATAAAGTCTTGATGAGTAAAAACGTTTTTAAAATTATGCTCTTTTCCAAAAACAGTGTTCTTTCCTTTCTTAATCAGCTTGTGGAATACTTTTTTTTGAGTTTCAAATGGTCTACTAGACCATTTCCGAGTTCTACAAACAACCGCTTGGGCAAAGATTTTTGCAATATGTTCTTTTAGTGTTTTCAAAGTTTACTCAAAACTTATATAGTCTTCTGGGTTAATAGGATTTCCCTCACTCCATAGTTCAAAATGCAGGTGAGGGCCCGTTGTTAATTCCCCTGTGTTTCCTGAAAGCGCCAAAACCTGTCCCGCTTTCACTATTTCCCCTTGAGATACCAAGCCCGAAGAGTTGTGTTTATAGATGCTTATCAATCCAAAAGAGTGCTCCACCATTACAACATACCCTGTTTCTATGGCCCATTCTGCAAAAACAACAACCCCATCAGCCACAGACTTAACGGGAGTGTTTGTTGGCGCGGCAACATCTGTTCCAAAATGTTTTTTTCCATAATCAAACTTAGCGGTTACCTCTCCATAAATAGGGCTAAACAATACATATTTTATTTTAGAAGAAGCGGGCTCTAGCGCATTAAAACGATCTTCTTTTTGAACAATTACCCTAAGCAAAGAGTCTTCTAAATTTGTTTTGAAATCTAATTCCGAAATGTCCACTCTAACATCTGTCGCCTCTTGATTAAGTTGACTTTCTGTTGTTTCTCCTAAAATAACAGCCCCAATAGAGTTAATAAATTCTTGGTTTTTTTCTATAACGAAGCTTAGAGAATCCAAAATTTCTATGTTTTGTGCTGCTGTTGACCTTAACACAGTAGAGTCATATCCAGGAATATATTCTTTAATCGACGTAAAGGCAATTAAACATATTGTAGTTATAATTATAAAAATTGCTACAAAGGCGCTAAGCAAAAAAACATTAAGCTTATTAAGCTTATATGAAAGCCTCTCTTCGTATGTTTCTTCGTTAAGAACAACTAGCCTGTATTTGTTTAGCAGCCTTTCTTTTAAGGGTTTTTTTTCTTTTTCATCCATTGACAAACAAATATAGTGATCGCTTTTTATAATGTTTCCTGTTTTATTTTATTGATTATCTATCTGTATTTGTATATTTCTTTTTACTTTTGTTTAAATACATAAATATTATGATTTCATCTAGTTTGTTTTTTGTGATCGGGCCCGGTCAAATCGCTATAATTGTTGTTTGTGTTCTTTTGTTTTTTGGAGGAAAAAAAATTCCGGAACTAATGAAAGGGTTAGGAACTGGAATTAAAGAGTTTAAAAAGGGGGTAAAAGAAGAGGAGTCTGAAAAAGATTCTGAAATAAAATAATTCCTTTTTTATTTTTTCTCATAAACTTTCAATGACTTGAAGATCGCTTCAAGCTCAATCATATATTGTCTTTTTTGAATTGAGGGAGAAAAGGCAAATCCATCCATTATAATAAGCCTGTTGTTTTGCTTGTCCTGAATAATATAATTTAAAAAAGGGCCTGCCATATAGTCGTTTTTCACTTCCCAGGTTCCTCTCATTTCTAGAGTTTTTAAGCCTTTTATTGTTGTTTTAGAGAAGTAAGGTTCATAGGCTTCTTCAGTTATCATGTATGAATTCTCGTTTCTTCCAGGAATAAATGTTTTTGAAACTGAATCTCTAAGTGTAATTGCTTTTGGCTTGTCAATTGTTTCAAAAAGTCCGTTATTTTCTAAGAAATACACCAAAACATTAACACTTCCTTTTTCTGTTTCTCTTTGAAGCCAAACCTTGCCACCTTCTTCCTCTTTGAATACTTTATAGGCTGAAGGAAAGGTTAGGTCTAGAAAAAACTTTTTAAGCCCGTTTGTCTTTAAAATTGATTTTTTTATTCTTCTTTGTTTTTCTTCGATTTCATTTTCCTTAAACGCTCTTATTGCTTTGCTTGCGTACAGGTCAATTTGACTCATGATTTCCTTGTTATTTTCCCCATAAACCTCTACCACAACTTGAGGAGCGGCGTATTTGTTTTTGGTTATTTTTAAGGTGTCTGAATTTGTTTTTAAAACGGCCAGTACATTTCTACTGCTTCTTGTAAAGCCTGAAAAAATATCGGGGGAAATTTGTTTTAAAGAAAACAAGGGCTCTTGTTGGGGAAGCCCTAAGAATTCCGATGCAAAAGCTTTTCTAACATGAGCTCCAACTTGTGATTTCCAAAGCGCGTTTTCCATCACAACAGTGACTGTATGTATGTTGCCGCTAGAAATTGGCTTATAGCTGTTTGACCCGCTGTCACATGAGGCGATTATTAAACAAGCGAATACAGTTAGTTTGATTAGTCTCATTGTTTTGGCTAGTCCATTAAAGCTTGTATTCCTGGCAAAATCTTTCCTTCTAGGCTTTCTAACATAGCGCCGCCGCCAGTTGAAACATAACTTACTTTATTTTCAAAATTAAACTTTTTTACAGCTGCAACTGAGTCTCCTCCTCCAACAAGTGAAAATGCACCATTTTTTGTGCTTCTAGAAATTGACTCCCCTATGGCTATTGTCCCTTTTGAGAATTTGCTTAATTCGAATACTCCCACAGGGCCGTTCCACAAAATAGTTTTGCTTTCATTTATTATTTTGTCAAAAAGCTTTCTTGATTTAGGCCCTGCGTCCATTCCCTCCCACCCTTCTGGAATATTGTTAATTTCTGACTCTATTATATTGGCTTTTTCTGAAAAATCGTCTCCACAAACAACGTCTAAAGGAAGATGTATTGAAACGTTTTTTTCTTTTGCTTTCTCTAAAATTGAGAGAGCCAAGTCTATTTTGTCGTTTTCACATATTGAGTTCCCTATGCTTCCTCCCAATGCCTTAACAAATGTAAACGCCATACCGCCGCCAATGATAAGGCTGTCAACTTTGTCTATAATATTGTCAATAATTGTGATTTTCGAAGAAACTTTTGCTCCTCCTAAAATTCCTAAAACCGGTTTTTCTCCGCTATCCATGACTTTTTGAATTGAACTTACCTCTTTTAAAAGAAGGTGTCCTGCAAATTTTTTGTTTGGAAAATGTTTGGCGATAACAGCTGTAGAAGCGTGGGCTCTATGAGCGGTTCCAAATGCGTCATTGACATAACAGTCTGCAAGTGAAGCTAGTTTTTTTGCAAAATTCTCGTCACCTATTGATTCTTCCAAATGAAACCTTAAATTCTCTAACAACAAGACTTCTTTAGGTTTTATTTTGTTTGCAGCTTTTGAGGCTGTTTCACCTACACTTTGAGAAACAAACATAACGTTTAAGCCTAGTGTCTTCTCGATTTCATCTACAAGGTGTTTGAGTGAAAAATTCTGGTCTTCTCCTTTTGGTCTTCCTAAATGAGACATCAAAATACAGCTGCCTCCATCGTTAATTATTTTTAAAATAGTTGATTTTGCCGCTTCGATCCTAGAGTTGTCTGTAACTTGTTTTTGACTATTTAACGGCACGTTAAAGTCTACTCTTATTATGACTTTTTTCCCTTTAAAACTGTACTGATCAATCGATTTCATTCTTTTTTGAATAATTTATTGTCAAAGATATGTTTTTGTTGAACTTAAAAGAACATAAAATTTTATCTTTGACTTATGTTGTTTAGAGAAATTATAGGTCAAGAAAAGATTATTGAAGAATTGGCTAGAAGCTATCAAAATGGTCGCATTTCACATTGTCAGTTGTTTAGTGGGTCTCAAGGGGATGGTAGTCTGCCGTTAGCAATAGCTTACGCTAGGCTGGTTTTATGTGGCGAAAATTCATCTTCAGAAAACTCTTGTGGTCTAAAAATAAGCGAATTAAAACATCCTGACCTTCATTTTATTTATCCGGTTGCAAATAATCTTGAGATAAAGTCTAAGGCTATTTCTGTTAACTTTTTGCCTCAGTGGAGAGAATTTATACACTCTAATGCTTATGGGTCTTTATACGACTGGCACCTTTCTATTGGTATTGAAAACAAACAAGGTAAAATAGGGACAGATGAAGTCTTGGATATTGTTAAAAAAATGTCATTAAAATCTTATGAAGGTGGGTGGAAGGTCGCGATTGTCTGGATGGCCGAAAAAATGAACCTTAGCGCAACCAATAAGCTTTTAAAATTAATTGAAGAGCCTCCTGACAAAACCTTGTTTTTGTTTGTTTCAGAAGACTCCTCTTCTTTAGCTGAAACCCTAATTTCTAGGTGCCAAATAATTAAGTTAAAAAAATTGTCTTCTGAAAAAATTTATAAAGAATTAATTTCTAGAGGCTATTCTTCTGAAGAGGCGCGCGCCGCCTCTATACGCTCTTCAGGAGATTTTAATAAAGCTCTAAAAACTGTTGGCAACAAACAAGAAGAAAAAATGTTTGAGAAGTGGTTTTTGTCCTGGGTTAGATCCGCTTTTAAAGTTCGCACAAATAAAGAGGCTGTAATTGAGCTTGTCGGCTGGAGCAAGACCCTTTCTAAAGAAGGGCGAGAAACGCAAAAAAGCTTTATTTCTTTCGCTCTTGAATTGTTTCGTCAAGCTTTATTAAAAAATTATTTCTTAAATGAATTAACTGTTTTTTCTCCGAAAACTGATTTTAATTTCGATGCTTTTTCTGAGTTTATAACAGGACAAAACATCGAAGAAATTTCCCAAGAATTAGAAAAGGCTTATTACAATATTCAGTCTAATGGAAATTCTAATATGATTTTCATGGACCTCTCTTTAAAGCTTACTAGACTTCTTCATAAGTCTTGATTTTGATTACAAGAATCTTTCGCTACTTTATGTTCTAATCAAAAACACTGTTCTGTTTTTTTGTTGTTCTTTCTCTTTTATTTTGTCGTCACCACTTTGTTAATAATGCTTTATTGAGGTTAAAACTCGGCTGAGAGAAAAAAGCTTCTTAAAACGCTTTAAAATGTTTTTTTAAAGACATAAATGTGAGAAGAGTAGTTTTTACACACAAACCCATGAATGTTTGAATAAAGACCAAGAATGAAACCTTTAAGTATCCAAAGTTTACTTTTTAGGTTTTTTTCAGAAAGCATAGAAATGTAAAACGCGTCTAACAAAAGCGGCCATTGGTTTATTTGCTTCATTCCCATGGGTTCCATTATTTTGATTAATGTGTCTGGAGCAAAATGACGCAGATGTCTTGGAACATCATATGCTGCCCAAAAAGAGCCATAATGCTTTGCGTCCCAAGATTTATAGTTTGGACATGCTATCATCATAATTCCGTTTTTCTTAAGAGCTTTAATTGATTTCTCTAAAGTATCTTGCATTAAATAAGTGTGCTCTAAAGAATGCCAAAAAGTAATCAAACCGTATTGCGAAGAGCCCGCGTTCTCAAGGCTAACAACATGAGCAACTCCTTTTTTTATTGCAAAATCTCTGGCTGTTTTGTTTGGCTCATAGCCTTTTGCTGCCCATTTCTTTTTTGTCAATTGGATAATAAAAAAGCCTGAGCCTGAGCCAATATCCAAAGCGGAGTTGGGCTTGTCAAAATATTTTGAAATTAAAAGATTTTTTGGCCACATTGCAAAGGCTCTAGCTAAAAAATATACTTTAGAGAAAAGGGTTTTCCTAGAGTTGTTGTGCGAAAGATAGTCTGTAGACGCGTAGTAGCTCACAAGGCTTTTTTCACTAGGCTTTGGGGTGGTTTTAAGCATGTTCGTAGCTGGATCTTTAACTAAGAGAAACTCTTCTTTGCTTAAAAAAAGATCTTTGACAACGCGATGTTCGTGTTTAACCATTTTTTACATATTGTTCCACGTGGAACATTCTTTACCTTCCTATATACACCATTAGTACGCTAATATCGTTTGGCGAGACGCCGCTGATTCTCGCCGCCTGAGCAAGTGTTGTCGGTTTTATTTTGTCTAGCTTTTGTGTTGCTTCTGAGGAAAGAGATCTGACTTTAGAGTAGACAAAACTTGAGGGTATTTTCATGCCCTCTAAATGATTCAGCTTTTCCGCGTTTTGTTTTTCTTTTTCAATATAGCCAGAATACTTTACTTGCACTTCCGTCTGTTCACAAACCCCCTTGTCTAGACGGTTTGTTTCGCAATAATCCTTAACCGATCCGACCTCAAGCATGTCGATTAAAGAAATGTTTGGTCTAGAAAAAACCTTATAAAGCTTGACCGATTGTTTAATTTCAGAAGATTTTTTTTTAACTAAAATTGGGTTAATTTCCTCAGGCTTAACGCTTGTTTTTTTAAAAAAAGAGACAAATGATTCGGTCTTTTTTTTCTTATTTTCAACTTTTTCAAGTCTGATTTTTGAGGCTAAGCCTAGCTTGTGTGATAAGGGTGTGAGCCTTAAGTCTGCGTTGTCTTGTCTTAACAAAGTTCGGTATTCTGCTCTAGAAGTGAACATTCTATAAGGCTCGTCTGTTCCTTTGGTAACAAGGTCGTCAATTAAAACACCTATATAAGCCTCGTCTCTTTTAAGCACCAAAGCGGGTTGCTCTTTGGTTTTTAAATGCGCGTTTAGCCCAGCCATTAATCCTTGTGCTGCCGCTTCTTCGTAGCCTGTTGTTCCGTTAATCTGCCCTGCAAAAAAAAGACCTGAAATAGGTTTTGTTTCAAGGCTGTTCTTGAGTTGAGTTGGAGGAAAATAATCGTATTCAATCGCGTATCCTGGTCTAAAAAATTTAACTTTTTCAAAACCCTGAACTGAGGACAAAGCTTTAAACTGCACGTCTTCAGGTAAAGAGGTTGAAAACCCATTAACGTAAACCTCAACAGTGCTCCAGCCTTCTGGTTCAACAAAAATTTGATGACGATCCTTTTCTGAAAAACGATTAATCTTATCTTCGATAGAAGGGCAATATCTAGGCCCTGTGCTATTAATTGACCCATTAAACATTGGTGATCTTTCAAACCCTTCTCTTAACAAATCATGAACCAAAGGGCTTGTATAGGTCATGTGGCAGTCTAGTTGTTTGGAAAGAGGTGTAGTTGAGTCTAGGAATGAAAACTTGCTTGGATTCGAATCGCCTGGCTGAACCACCATTTTTGAATAGTCTAAAGACCTCCCGTCAACTCTAGGTGGAGTTCCTGTTTTCATTCTCCCTGAATCAAAACCGTAATCTAACAAAGCCTCCGTAATTCCAAATGAGGCTTTTTCCCCGGCTCTTCCGCCGCCAAACTGCTTTTCTCCAATATGAATAAGGCCATTAAGAAAAGTTCCATTCGTCAGGACAACCGTTTTAGATTTGATTTCAAGGCCTAAAGAAGTTTTTACTCCAACAACCTTATCTTTTTCAATCAAAAGACCCGTAACCATTTCTTGATAAAAATCTAAGTTTTTGGTTTGCTCCAACATTCCTCTCCAAACTTCTGCGAAACGCATTCTATCAGACTGGGCCCTAGGACTCCACATCGCTGGGCCTTTAGAAGTGTTTAACATCTTGAATTGTAAGGCGGAGTTGTCAGTAACGATGCCGCTATAACCTCCTAAAGCATCGATTTCTCGGACAATTTGACCTTTAGCAATCCCGCCCATTGCAGGGTTGCAAGACATTTGGGCAATGTTTTGAAGGTTCATTGTTACCAAAAGTGTTGTGCTCCCCATGTTAGCGGCAGCGGCAGCGGCCTCAGAACCAGCATGACCCGCGCCAACAACAATTACGTCATATTGTGAATTAAACATATCTTATTGTTCCATGTGGAACATTTTAATTTTTAAGTTTTCTTTATTTGTCATCTCTATTTTCTGTTCTTTATTAATGTCGTTGTAGCCCATAAAGTGTAAAACTCCGTGAGCCATTACCCTTAACAGTTCATTTTCAAAAGAAACGTTGTATGTTTTAGCGTTTTCTTTGACTCGATCCACCGAAATGGCGATACTCCCTTGCACGTTTTTACCTGTCGTTTCATCAAAAGAAAGGATGTCTGTATAAAAGTCATGCCCTAAGTGCTTAATGTTTAAATCTTTAAGCTCTTTATCGTTAAAAAAAGCATAAACCACAAGGCCTAAATTAAAGTTTTCTGACAAAACTACCCTATTAAGCCAAGAACTAAACAAAAACTCGTCGCTTAGAGAAAAATCAGTATTATAAACATACTCTATTGGCATCAGAAATTTTTTGCAAATATAGCTTGTTGAAACATATATAAAAACTTTCTGCGTCGTAATAGGGAATTGTCCGCATTTAATGATGGTGTTTTGCTCTTTTAGTGTAACTTGATTTTAATGAAGGATTTAAAATACTTAGCCGCATATTCTATCCCGTTAGCAACGGCGCTTTCCTTAAACTCAAGAGGATGGCTAACTTTTTCCACGGTAATTTTTGCTTTTATAGCTATTCCGATAATTGAAATGATTGTTGGAAAAGACTCGACAAACCTTTCTGAAAAAGAACTTGAACAAAAAAAAGTAAATAAAGTGTTCGATCTAATGCTTTATTTAAACCTTCCGATTGTTTTTGGGCTTCTTTATTGGTCGTTTATAAATATTTCTTCAATTGACTACTCTTTGACAGAGCTAGCGGGGCTTTCTTATTCGATTGGGATACTTTTAGCCACTAATGCAATAAATGTGGCCCACGAACTCGGGCACAGAAAAGGCCTTTTTGAAAGAACTTTAAGTAAGGCTCTTTATATGCCGTGTTTATATATGCATTTCTACATAGAACACAATTACGGGCATCACTTAAAAGTAGGGACGCCAGATGATGGAGCGACGGCAAAATACAACCAGCCGGTTTATTCTTTTTGGGCTTCCTCAGTAATTAAACAATATTTTGATGCTTGGAAAAAACAAAAGGAGCTTTTAAGCGCTTCAAAAAGCGGGTTTTTTTCAATAAAAAATGACATGGCTTGGTACGTGCTGATCCAAACGTTATACCTTGCTCTTGTTTGTTTTTTCTTTTCTTTTAAGGGTTTACTTTTTGCGTTGATTGTTGGAGTGATTTCGTTTTTGTTTTTAGAAACTATAAACTACATAGAACACTATGGATTACGACGGCTTAAAACTAATTCTGGTAGGTACGAGCGTGTTAAAAAAATTCATTCTTGGAACTCCAACCATAGTATAGGGCGGATTGTGCTTTATGAACTAACCAGACACAGCGACCATCATTATAAAGCGTCAAAAAAATATCAAGTCTTGGACTGCTTTGAAAAAAGCCCTCAACTTCCATACGGATATCCTGCTTCAATTATATTAAGCCTTCTTCCGTTTCTTTGGTTTAAAACAATCAACCCATTAGTTCCTAAGAAAATGAAAAACCAGGAAAAACTATAAAAAGTCTTTTCAAGGCTGTATTTTAGCAAAAAAAAATGTCTAAAAAAATTAGAGTGCGTTTCGCTCCAAGCCCTACAGGTCCACTTCATATTGGAGGCTTAAGAACAGCTTTGTTTAATTACTTGTATGCTAAAAGCTTTGGGGGAGATTTTATCTTAAGAATAGAAGACACTGACAAAAAACGATATGTCAGTAAAAGCGAACAGCACATTTTGGACTCTTTAAAATGGTGTGGCCTTACAATAGACGAGGGGCCTGAAAACGAAGGAAATTATGGCCCCTACAGACAAAGCGAAAGAAAAGAATTATATCGTTTAAAGATCCAAGAGCTTTTAAAAAGTGGTCATGCATATTATGCTTTTGACAAAAAAGAAGATTTAGATTTTCATAGAAAAAATCATGAACAAGAAGGGAAAACTTTTATATATAACGCTCATAACAGGCTAAAGCTTAAAAACTCTCTTTCGCTAGACGACAAAGAGGTTCAACAAATGCTAAACGAGGGCCAAGAATTTGTTGTAAGGTTTAAAACACCTGAAAAAACAGAAATAGTGTGTGAAGACCTTTTAAGAGGAACTGTCCGTGTTTCAGCCGAAACTCTAGATGACAAGGTGCTGTATAAAAGTGACGGCATGCCCACATATCATTTCGCAAACGTGGTTGATGATAATGCTATGAAAATCTCACACGTCATAAGAGGCGAGGAGTGGCTTCCTTCCCTTCCAATACACTGGCTGCTTTATGATGCTTTTGGATGGAAAGAAAGGCCTGAGTTTATACACCTTCCGTTGATTTTAAAACCAACTGGAAAAGGGAAGTTGTCTAAAAGAGATGGCGAGCTCATAGGATTTCCTGTTTTTCCTATAAAATGGAGTTCTGACAAAGGTGAGGTGCTTGGATATAGAGAGGCTGGATATTTGCCAAGCGCTACTATAAATTTTTTGTCACTCCTTGGCTGGAACCCTGGAGGAGAAAAAGAAATTTTTTCTCTTTCAGAGCTAGTTTCTTCGTTTTCAGTCAAAGGCTTAAATGGTTCAGGATCAAGGTTTGATCCTGACAAAAACCTTTGGTTTAACCACCAACACCTACAACTGACAAGTGACGACGTGCTCGCTAAGTGTTTAGAAAAAGAGCTGGTTAAAAAAGGGATTGATTCAAAAGAAAAAAATTTAACTAAAATAGCGGCTTTAGTTAAACCTAGGCTAAACTTGCTGTCTGACCTTGTCAACGTGTCGTTGTTCTTTTTTAAAGATCCTGAGGTTTACAATGAAAAAGCTTTAAGAAGGTTTAACAATGAAGAGGATTTGTTGTTGTTAAGCTCTTTATTTGTCTATTTTAAAACAATTGACCCTTTTAACGCCCCTGAGATAAAAAAATCTTTAGAAGGTTATATTTCTGAGAACAACTGGTCTTTTGGAAAAGCACTTGGGTTGTTGCGCCTGGCAATGGTTGGAGAGCTCTCGGGGCCAGATTTATTTTCTTTGTTAGAAGAGTTGGGAAAAGAAACTAGTGAGAAAAGAGCGAACAGCTTAATAAATATTCTAAAAGCCTAAGCCCTTCTGTTAAGAACGTTTTATAGTTCTTTTTCACTATCTTTAATACGAACAAACTAAAATTTTTAAAATATGTTTTTTTATATTCCTTTCCTTTTTATAATTGGGTTTCTGCTTGTTATGGGAACTTTTTTTGTGGTCAAACAGCAAAGCGCAGCTCTTGTGGAGCGTTTTGGCAAGTTTTCTGGCACAAGACAATCTGGCTTACAGTTAAAAATCCCGCTTATAGATAAAGTTGCGGGCAGACTAAGTTTAAAAATCCAACAACTTGACGTTGTTATTGAAACTAAAACAAAAGATGATGTTTTTGTAAAACTAAAAGTGTCGGTTCAGTACAAAGTTATTAAAGAAAAGGTTTATGATGCTTTTTATAAATTAGATTATCCACACGATCAAATCACCTCTTATGTGTTTGATGTGGTTAGGGCAGAAGTGCCTAAGATGAAGCTAGACGATGTGTTTGAAAGAAAAAACGACATAGCTAACGCTGTAAAGCTTGAGCTAAACGAGGCTATGCTTAACTACGGTTACGACATTATAAAAACTTTAGTTACTGATATAGACCCAGACCAGCAGGTTAAGGAGGCTATGAACAGAATTAATGCCTCCGAAAGAGAAAAGGTTGCCGCACAGTTTGAGGGAGATGCGCAAAGAATTTTAATAGTTGAAAGGGCTAAGGCTGAAGCAGAAAGTAAAAGACTGCAAGGAATGGGTATAGCAGATCAAAGAAGAGAAATTGCCAGAGGACTAGAAGAGTCTGTGGAGGTTTTAAATAAAGTTGGTATTAACTCCCAAGAAGCCTCTGCGCTAATTGTAGTTACTCAACATTATGACACTTTACAGTCTATCGGAAGCGAAACAAATAGTAATTTAATATTACTACCAAACTCTCCTCAAGCAGGTTCAGAAATGCTAAATAATATGGTGGCTTCTTTTACCGCAAGTAATCAAATAGGAGAGGCTATGAAAAAGGCTGCAAACGAAAAGGATGCAAACAAAAAAATTGAATAGGTTAATTGTTTTGCTTTTTCGCCCAATTATCTCTTAAGCCCACTGTTTTGTTGAAAATTAATTTAGTAGCAGTGCTTTCTTTGTCTGTAACAAAATACCCTTTTCTTTGAAACTGGTATTTGCTTCCTGTTATGGCGGTTTTTAAGAACGGCTCCGCGTATCCTTTTAAAACACGCATAGAGTCTTTGTTAAGCATGCTTATTAACTCCTCGTTTGTCTTTGCAGAGGCGGGAGAAGCCTCAAAAAAAAGCCTGTCATATTCTCTAATCTCAACCTCAAAAGCGTGTGTCTTAGACACCCAATGCAAAGTTCCTTTAACCTTTCTTTGGCTTTGTTCTGAGCCACTTCCGCTTTTACTTTTAGTGTCGTAAGTACATTGAATCTCTTTTATGGTTTGGTCGTCGTTATAAATAATTTTATTGGCTAAAATTATATACGCTCCCTTTAAGCGCACCTCTTTACCAATTGTGAGTCTGAAAAACTTTTTACCGGCCTCTTCTTTAAAATCTTCCTTTTCAATTAATATTTCTTTACCAAACAACACCTCTCTTTCTCCTGATTCTGGGTCTTCTGGGTTGTTTTCTGCGTTAATAACTTCATACTTACCTTCTGGATAATTCGTAATCACGATTTTAACAGGGTCTGAAACAACCATCACTCTTTGGGTTGTTTTATTCAACTCTTCCCTTGCGCAGTATTCTAAAAGCGAAGCCTCTATGATGTTTTCTCGCTTGGCGACTCCAGCCGCCTCAACAAAAGCTACAAGTGCTTCTGCGGGATATCCTCGTCTTCTTAAGCCTGAAACAGTTGGCATTCTTGGGTCATCCCAGCCAGAAACGTGTCCACCCTGAACCAATTGCATTAACTTTCTTTTAGAGGTAATTGTATGGCTCAGGTTTAGTCTTGCAAACTCTCTTTGTTTTGGTTTTATTTTGTTAGGATCTGCTATTTGTTTCAAAAACCAATTATAAAGCTCTCTGTGTGGTTTGAACTCTAGAGTACAAAGAGAGTGAGATATTTGCTCAATGTAGTCGGACTCTCCGTGTGCCCAGTCATACATAGGGTATATGACCCAACTAGCCTTTGTCCTGGGGTGTTCTTTTTTTAAAACCCTATAAATAACTGGGTCTCTTAAAAGCATATTGTTGGCGTTCATGCTGATTTTAGCTCTTAAAACATGAGAGCCTTCATCATGAAGTCCCGCCTTCATTTCTCTAAAAAGCTTAAGGTTTTCTTCTATTGTTCGGCCTCTAAAAGGACTGTTTAACCCTACACTCGTTGGTGTTCCTTTTTGATCCGCAATCTGATCAGAAGACTGAGAATCAACATAAGCCTTATCGTTTGAAATCAAAATTTCTGCCCACAAATAAAGTTGTTCAAAATAATCTGAAGCAAACCTTTCTTCCGACCAATTAAACCCTAGCCATGACACGTCTTTTTTTATAGCGTCAATAAAAACCTGTTCTTCTTTATCGGGATTTGTGTCATCAAACCTTAAAACAACAGGTGCATTAAATTTTTTGGCTAAATTAAAATTAACACATATTGCTTTAACGTGTCCTATGTGAAGGAATCCGTTTGGCTCTGGGGGGAACCTAAATTTAATTTTAGATTTTGGAAATCCATTTGAGACGTCTTCGTCAATAATTTGTTCTAAAAAATGCTTCTTTTCGCTCAAAATAAATGTTTACTTTTAAAGAGTAAAGTTAAATAATTCCTGTCTGATATTCTTTGTTTCTTATATCTTTGTTTTTAGATTATGATAGAAATTAAATTAAAAAACGTTCGTTGCTATTCTTATCACGGGTGTTTAAAAGAAGAAGCGCTCATAGGGAGCGAGTATCTAGTTAACCTAAGTGTAAAGGCAAAGCTTGGAAAAAGCCACCTCACAGACAGCTTAGAAGACGCGGTAGATTATGTGTTTTTAAATGCGGTTATAAAAGAAGAAATGGCTATTTCAAGCAAGCTTTTAGAAACAGTTGTGAAAAAAATATGTGACAGGGTTCTCTCTGAAGAAAAAAGAGTTTTAGAGGTAACCGTTAGAGTCAGCAAACTATGTCCCCCTATAAATGGTGATGCTGAAAGTGTTTCTGTAAAAATAACAGAAAAAAGAGAAGAAAATTTTTAAAAAAATGTATTTTTGAGCTCGAAATGGCACTGTGGCCGAGTGGCTAGGCAGAGCTCTGCAAAAGCTTCTACAGCGGTTCGAATCCGCTCGGTGCCTCAATGCCCCGCTTTTTAGGTGGGGCTTTTTATTGTTTGTTGTTTTTTATATATTTACCGCTATGGACACGGAAATAAGTGATCTTTTGTTGAAATACACCCTTTTTCCAATATTCGGATGGGGGTTTCTTTGGTTAATGGATCAGCTTGAGCATTTGTTTATAGACACTTACTTTAAGTGGACTTTGCGTGTCGAGCGCCCCAAGCGCCCTTTAATGGATTCTGCAAAAGACTTCTTTAGGTCTGTTTTTGATTTTGATTTAAAAAAAGCCCAAACACACTTAATAGACATTAGTAAATCTGGCTTTCTTAAATTCGTCGTCGCTTATTTTTTAGGCGTTTGTCTCGTAGAGCTTGGTGAATACAGCTGGCTTCAAATAGGGAGAAACTATTCGTAACAGCCTATAACAAACCTTTAAAAATTAAAAAGAGTCCGCAAATTACAATAAACGAGTTCACTACTATTTTTATGGTTTTGATAACTAAATCTGTAAGCTTCTTTTTTAGCTGTTGGGCTAAATATATTTTTCCTAAGTCTATGGTAAAATACGTGGCAATGATCACAAGAAAAAAGAAATATATTCTTGACTCATCCATCTCTAGTTGAGGCCCAAAATAAAGTATTATTCCAACCCAATAAAAAAGAACAACAACATTAATAATATTTAAAAGGAACCCTTTAACAATCATTTTAAAAAAATTTGGACTGCTCTCTATTTCTGCCCCCTCTTTGTTTTCTGGATTGTTTTTTTCTTGTATAATTTTAATTAAACTTACTCCCGCGTAAGCAACCAACAAAACTCCTCCTAAAAAATACCACGAATCGGTGTTTTCTTTAATCGAGTTTAAAAGACTATTTGTGCTAAAAAAAGCTATTACAAAAAAGACAACGTCCGAAAGAACCACTCCTATGTTAACAAAAACTGCAGCCTTCACTCCTTTACTTATACTGGTCTCTAATACTGTAAAAAAAACGGGGCCAATAGTAAATGATAGTAAAATTCCTATTGGAATTGCTGGAAAAAAATCACTCATTAATTTGTTTTTCTATTACTTGACCTCCAAAAGAAGATGATTGTGTTAATGATTTCGGAGAACCATAGACGTTAGCCACTCCTCCAAGAGTCGCTGTTGCCTCAAAAACCTCGGTCCCAAAAGCGCTACAAACACCCCCAGAAAACGTGTTGATAATGGTTTGGCCACTAATTAGTTTTGAGGCTTTTATCACCCCCCCTGAAGCAGCTTTTGCTTCGTGAGAGCCTGTTCTGCCTGTTATTTGTATAATTCCTCCATAGTTAGAAATGCTCCTAACTTTTTTTACATTAAGCTGTGCGCTTATTTGCCCACCAGAAGATGTTTTAAAATACACTGTCGACTGGGACACAGTATCCTTTATAATTATTTTTGACCCTTGTTGGCTTTCTATTAAAAAAACCGGAGACTTATGTTCTACATTAATAATCGTGTTTTCCCCTTTAAATTTTTTAAATAACCCCATTTTTAATTTCAATGTCCCTGACTTATTTACAACCACAACGTTTTGGGAGTTTTCACCCAAAATAACCAAAAAATTTCTATTCGATTTTTTTAAAACAACATTTATTCCATCGTACACCTTAAGCTCTTTAAACTCTCCTAAAACTCTTTTTAGCTCTGATTGACTAAAAGAAAATTGAAGCGCAAACAAAAAAAGAAGGGCCCTATACATTGTTTTTTTATACAAAATTACAGTTTTTCTATTAAGGCAAAGTCTATTTGTTTTTTGTCTTCGTTTGTTCCTATTACCTTGACCATGACCTCATCTCCAAGCCTATACTCTTCTTTGGTCTTTCTTCCGTATAACAAAAATTCTTTCTCATTAAAAACAAAATAGTCGTTTGGAATGTCTTTTATTCTTATAAAGCCCTCGCATTTACTTTTTTTAGTTTCAACAAAAATTCCTCTTTCCATTAAGCCTGAAATAGTTCCAACAAACCTTTTGTTAATTTGTTTAGACATATATTTTACCTGCATATACTTTATAGAGGTTCTTTCTGCTTTTGTAGCAACCTCTTCTCTTTTCGAACAATGTAAACAGTCTTCTTCTACGTTTTTGTGTTCTACAGATTGTTTTAATAAAATATTTTCTAATATCCTGTGTACAATCACGTCTGGATACCTTCTTATGGGAGAAGTGAAGTGAGTGTACTTTTTAAAAGCCAAACCAAAGTGACCTATATTGTTAGAAGAATATTTTGCCTTACTCATGCTTCTAATAACCAAAGTATCTATTAGATTTTGTTCTGGAGTGTTCTGAACCTTTTTTAATAGATCGTTTATTTCTTTATGAATATTATTAGTGTGTTTTAATTGTTGATTATACCCTAGTTTTTTCACCACCCTTTCTAGTGTTGCTATTTTTTGATCATCTGGGTAATCATGAATTCTGTAAATTCCTTTTGCTTTTTTGTTTTTATCAAAAACTTCCGCAACCTTTCTATTTGCTAGAAGCATAAACTCTTCTACCAGTTTATTTGCGTCTAGTGATTCTTTTAAAATTGTGTTTATTGGTTCTTTTTCTTTGTTTAAAATAAACTTAACTTCTTTTTTATTAAAAGTTATAGACCCCTCTTGGCTTCTTTTATTTCTTAAGTTATTAGCTGTTTTATTTAATGTTTCTATAGCGTTTTTTATTTCATTTTCTAATATTTCTTCTTTTTTAGATAAAGAAATTTCTTTGGGAATAATATTTGATTTGTTTGATATAACATATTGTGCCTCTTCATATGTGAGCCTTTTGTTTGAGTTTATGACTGTTTTTCCAAACCATTCTTTAATTATTTTATAATTCTCGTCAAAAGTAAAAATAGCTGAAAAAGTAAGTTTTTCTTCATTCGGTCTTAAAGAACATAGTTTATTTGATAAGGATTCTGGCAACATAGGAACAACCCTGTCTACTAAATAAACAGATGTAGCTCTTTTAAAAGCTTCATTATCTAATAGAGTGTTTTTTCTTAAAAAAAAAGAAACGTCAGCAATGTGAATTCCTATTTCTATTAAATTGTTGTCTTTTTTATTTACTGAAATGGCATCATCAAAATCTTTTGCATCTTCAGGATCTATCGTAATGGTTGTTATATTTCTAAGGTCTTTTCTTTTCTTTATTTCACTATCACATTGTAATTTTTCTAATTTAGTTGCTTCTTTATTTAATTCTTCTGAAAATTCATATGGTAGTTCATATTCTTCTAAAATTGCGTGAATTTCATTTTCAACTATTCCTTTTTCTCCAATAATTTTAATTATTTTCCCCTCAGGAAACTCTTTTTCCCATTTACTAAACTCAATTACAACAATCTCTTTTTCTTTTGCTTTTTCTTTATTACTGACAATAAAAGAAACTTTCTCTTTTTGTGAAGAAACATCTACATGTATTTTATTTTCTTTTAAAACTACCGATCCTACAAAATTTATTTTTTTTCTTTCTATTATTTTTAAAATTTTTGCCTCTCTATTAGATATTATTTCACACTCAACTAAGTCTCCATCAAAAGCTTTGTTTATGTTTTTTTCCGAAATAAAAAGATCATTCTCTATGTTTTCTTGAACTAAAAATCCAGAACCTTTTTTTGTTTTATCTAAAAACCCTTTTACCATTTTAATGGGTTTTAATAAAATATAACTTCCTGAATTTATTTGCTTTATTTTCTTTTCTTTTTCAAGAAAAAACAAACTTTTTTTAATATCCTTTGAGTTTACTTTACTTTTTAATTTAAATAAAACTTGTTTGTAGTTAAATTTTCTTTTTTGATTATTTTTAAAAACAGAAAGAATTTCTTTATTTAATAGATCTTCTTCTTTTTCGTACATTCTTTTTTTTACTAAGGTACTTTTATTTGAAAGAAAGAGAAATTAAAAATTAATTAACAATTATAACATTATAAATAAAATTTTAATTAAATATTTTACTATTATAATGGTATGTTAATAGCACATATAAAATTTAAAGTATAAATAAAAAACAAAAGGAATTAACACTTAATGAACATTTATTTAGCCATAAAAGACTAATAAACAACATAAAAAGAAACTAATAAACAACATGTTAATTAAATATTTGTTAATTTAATTTTTAAAATCAACGGTTAATAATTAAACATATTTTGTTTGTATTGTAATAACAAATAGTAATAAAAGAAATTTTTTTTAAAAAAAATCAACAAAACATCAAGTTATCATAAATAACCAACAACTTTTCAACCAGAAATCAACAACATGAAAATAGCAATAGGAAATGATCACGCAGGAACAAATTATAAAAATGAAATAAAAAATTTTTTAATAAAAAAGAATATTACCGTTATAAATCACGGAACCAACAACAATGAAAGCGTAGATTACGCGGATTATATTCATCCAGTTGCGAAACAAGTAGAGTCTAAAGAAGTGGATATGGGAATTATTATATGTGGCAGCGGAAATGGAGCGAATATGACAGCAAATAAACATCAAAAAATTAGATCCGCATTATGCTGGAACAAAGAAATTGCAGAGTTATCAAGAACTCATAACAACGCAAACATTTTAAGTATTCCCTCTAGGTTTGTTTCTTTAAAAGAATCTTTAGAAATGGTAGAAGTTTTTTTAAAAACCGAATTTGAAGGAGGAAGACACTTAAAAAGAATAAATAAAATTCCAAAAAAACAATAACCATTAAATGGAAAAAATTGTTTGGAAACACAAAAAATGGGAAGGGTTAGACAAAAATGATCTTCACGAAATTCTTATTCTTAGGGCTGAAATTTTTGTTGTAGAGCAAAACTGTGTTTATCAAGATATTGATAATAAAGACCCAAAAGCAATACATTTATTTGGCAAAATAGACAACAAAATAGTTGCCTACTCTAGGATTTTTAATGAGGGAAGTTTTTATAAAGAAGTTTCTTTTGGAAGAGCCTTGGTCCTTAAAAAACAAAGAGGAAAAGGAACGGGAGATGAACTTGTTAAAAAGAGTATAGAAATAATAAAAGAAAACTGGCCCAACAAAAAGGTAAAAATTTCTGCACAAGCACACTTAAAGAATTTTTATAAAAAACATGGTTTTATAGAAAAAGGAAAAGAATATTTAGAAGATGGCATTCCTCATGTATCAATGGAATATTTTAGCTAGCACCTTTATTAAAGACGAGCAAATAACATCACTTTCACAAACAGAGCTCTTTGTATAAACCACAAACATCTTACCAAAAGAATTAACAAAAACAGAGTCTGGCAACAGCCTAAACTGCTCTTTAAGCCGCCTTTTTATAACATTTCTTTTTACCGCTAAAGGAATAAGTTTTTTAGGCACAGAAAAACCAACCTTAAGAGCAGGTTCACGGGGCTCAGACAAAAAGAAAACTTTAACCGGACCAGAAGAAAACGAACCGCCTTTTTTGAACACACGAGTAATATCTTCTTTGTTTTTTAAAATAGTGGACTTATTTAAAACAAACACTTAAAAAGAAATAGAATTGTTGGTTAGGTCGACATCGGCCAATAACCCCGAAGGATCAATTAAAACAGAAGAAACAGGTGTTTTAGAGTTTATCTTAAATCGGTACAAGGGATTTGCCCAGCCCCACACAGGACTAACAACAACATCATTATCTAAACCTTTTTTTATTCCCCTCATTAAATCAAGAGGAACATAATAAAGCTGTTTTTCTCCATTTGTAAAAGAAACCTCTACCTCCAACGGCATAGGAATAAGCCCTATTCTTTTTAAAACAACCTCATTATTATTATAATCAACAGAATAATCAATAGTGTTTACTGTTCGAGTCCAATCATTTAAATACCACTCTAACTCCAGGTCTGACACCTTTTCTGCAACTCTTTTAAAATCGTTGGGAGTAGGGTGTTTAAACAGAAACTCGTTATAATATCTTTTTATTGTTTTATCTAAGGCCTCTTCTCCAATTAAATACCCTAACTGAGCCAAAAAAACAGCCCCCTTACTGTAAGCAGAAACGCCATAAGCAACATTAAAACTATATCTGTCCGAGTGAGTGGTTTGCGGCTGTTCCATTTTAGAGTTTGCTAAACGCCTGTAGCTTTGGTATGATCCTAAAAAAGGGTTTTTTTTGTTTTTTTTTAAAACAACATTCTCTGCCAGAGCGTCAATATAGCTTGCAAACCCTTCGTCCATCCACGGATGTTTAGCCTCATTATTGGCTAAAGCGTGTTGAAACCATGCGTGCCCCATTTCGTGAGCCGTAGTTCCAAAGAGCCTCCCGTAGTTTTCCCCTCCCGTAATTAAAGTGCACATTGCATACTCCATTCCGCCATCTCCCCCTTGAATTATAGAGTATTGCTTCCAAGGGTATGGACCTATTTTATTGTTGAAAAAAGTCATTAAATCCACACTGTGTTGTTGAATTTTTTTCCAGTTTTCAAGATGTGTTTTATATAAAAAATGAAGCTCAACATTGTTTGGACCCTCGACAATATCGTGAATAAAATCAGGATCTGCAGCCCAAGCAAAGTCATGTACATTAGGTGCGTAAAACAACCAGGTTAGTTTTTTTGAATCAGGCCTTTTAAGTGATTTTTCGGCGTTTTCGTATCCGTGCCCAATTTCTTGAGGATTTTGAAGGTAGCCAGTTCCCCCTACAACATAACTTTTGTCGATGGACAAAGAAACGGTGTAATCGCTCCAAACACCATGAAACTCTCTTCCAATGTAAGGGTTTGGGTGCCAACCCTCAAAGTCATATTCAGCAAGTTTTGGGTACCACTGCGTCATAGACAAAGCAACGCCGTCGGCATTGTTTCTTCCTGAACGACGTATTTGTTTAGGAACCCTGCCTTTAAAAGACAGCTGTAGTTTTGTTTTTTTTCCTGGCAATAAAGGTTTTTTAAGTCTCGCCAAAAGAACAGTTTCTTGTTCAGCAAACTCAAGAGCGTCTCCATTTTGAGAAAGACTCACAACCTTTATATCCCCAAACTCACCTTCTTTTAACAAACTAATACGGTCTTGAACCCTTCTGTCAGGATCGGCAACGTTTAAAGAACGAACATCCATTTGACTCCCTGGCTTAAAAGCATTAAAAAACAAATGGTAATAAACTTTTGTTATGGTGTCTGGGGAGTTATTGGTATATATGATTTCTTGAAAACCGTCGTATTCAAATGTCTCGACATTAATGTCAACGTCCATAAAATATTCAGCCTTTTGTTGCCAGCTTTCTTGCGAAAAACAAAAAAAAGAAACAAAAAGAAATAAAAAAAATGCAAATAAGTTTTTCATAATAATAGTTTTAAGAAAACAGCTCGCTAAAAGAGAAAACCCCATCTAAACGAACACCTTTTTCTGTGTTTTTTAAAGTTATAATCTCATTGTGAGCGTCGTGCTCTAGAAAAAGATAATAATTATTATCTGCCGCTTCTTTTAAAAAACGATCTTTTTCGGTCATTGATAGCAAAGGCCTTGTGTCGTAGCCCATTATATAAGGCACAGGAATATGGCCAATGGTCGGAACTAAGTCAGCAGCAAAAACAAGACTCATGCCCTTGTAAGAAACCTTAGGAATCATTTGTTTTTCAGTGTGGCCATCAACAAATAAAACGTCAAACCCTAAATCTTCTTTATGTTTGAATCCGCCAGAGTGGGCAGAAACAAATTTTAAGCGCCCAGAAGACGAAATAGGCAAAAGGTTCTCTTCTAAAAAAGAAGCTTTTTCTCTTGGATTTGGTTTTGTTGCCCACTCCCAATGTTGCTTATTACTCCAATAGTGTGCGTTTTTAAACAAAGGCTTTAAAAGTGTTTTGCTGTTATCCCAAACAACACCACCACCACAATGGTCAAAGTGTAAATGAGTGAAAAAGACATCTGTAATTTCATCACAAGAAAACCCAGCGTTATTTATTGAGTTTTTTAAATCAAATTCTCCCCACCTATGGTAATGTTTAAAAAATTTTTTAGACTGCTTATCCCCCATCCCCGCATCTATTAAAATCAACCTATCAGAAACCTCTAACAACATACAGCGAGATCCCATGTCAATCATATTATTAGAGTCGGAAGGGTTGGTTTTTTGCCAAAGAACTTTTGGAACCACCCCAAACATGGCTCCGCCATCTAATTTAAAATTTCCAGCTTCTATAGGATGTATTTTCATTTTTAATAAAAGCTAATTTAAACAATTAGTTTTTCATTGTGATTCTTAAGACAGAACAAGCAGAGCTTTCAGTAAACTTGTCTCTACCTGTTCCTAAAAGCAAGCTGATCCAACTATCTTTTTCTGGGGCTCCCAATATCAACAAATCATATTCAGACGAGATTGAGGCTATTGAGTTTAACGGATCTTCGCTTACAACAATTTTTAAATCAGCTGTAGTTTTTAAGCCAGACAAAAGTGACGTGGACTTTTCTTCCATTTTTTTTGTAGCTTTTTTTGAAAAAGAAGGAGGAACTATATGAAGAAGGGTCAATGAGGCGCCATAAAAGTTACACAGCCTTTCAGCAACAATAAGAAAATTTTTATCTTTTCTCCCAGGGCGAAGAGCAATCAAAACTTTTCCAATATTCTGTATGCCATTGTCTTTAAACAAAGCAAAATTAGAATTAACATGAGTCAACAACCATCCAATCGGATTTCTAATCAACAAGCCGCTGTGCGCTTTCCCGCTCCACCCCATCACAAGCCAATCACAACTGATTTGATTACTTAAGTGAGCCACTGTGTTAGAGACTTCGTGAGTAACCACAGATTCAAAGTCAATTTCTAAACCCTTAAGCTTGGAAAGTCTTTTTAGCCGCCTTTCAATAGACTGTATTTTAGGAGAATCGACATTTAAGGCGTCTAAAAAAGTTTGATTAGGAACTTCAGTAATATTAACCACTTGAACAGATTTTTTAGGGTTTATAGCAGAGGCTATTTCACTAAGCATTTCGGCCGAATATTCGTTTCCAAGCAAAGGAACGATCGCCCCAGCTTCTGAAGTAAGTTTTCCGTCAAGACTTGAGGAGATGGGCTGTTTTGAGTTAGCAGACGTATTAAGGTTTTTTTTGTAAAACAAGAACAAGGCAGGAACGTGACCATAATTTCTTAAAACACCAGTTCTAGTAGCGTCTTTTCCAATAATTAAATAAACTAAACCCCCTATTATAGAGATAATTAAAATAGACAAAAAAGGGAGTAGCCCAAGAAAGACAAGCAAAAGGAAACCACTAAGTATGCCAAAAATCTGGAGAAAAGGGTAAAAGGGAGATTTATAAGAGGGGTTGTACCACTGCGCGGAAGTTTCCCGTAAAATAATAACACAAAAATTAACCGAAATAAACATCATCACCATAAAAGCACTAGCAAGTTTAGCGATTTTAACCACATCTAAAAACACAATAACAAGAGCCATTAACCCCCCGGTGAATAGAATGGCAGCTACAGGTGTTAAGTGTTTGGAGTGAATTTTAGAAAAAAAAGAGGGCATCAACAAGTCTCTTGCCATCGCAAAAGGAAATCTAGAAGAGGCTAACACACCAGAATTAGCCCCAGACATTAGGGTTAAAACGCCGACTCCCGCAATAACATAACCGAAATGTTCTCCACCTAGAATTTTAGAAACAGTATGAATTGGTTTAATGTCGACAGACAAAGAGTTAAGAGGAATATTTCCAACCAACACAAATGCAATAAAAACATAAATAGCAGCAATAGAAAGAAGAGACAATAGCATCGCTAAAGGAAGGTTTTTATTTGGGTTTTTGATCTCCCCCGCTATAGCAGCGATTTTTATAACACCAGAATAAGAAATATAAACAAAAGCAATCGCAGAAATTAAACCAGTATTTCCGTTAGACATAAAAGGAGACAAAAGCTCAGGCTTAACTAAAGGAAAACCTATAAAAAAAACAACCCCTAAAGCAATTAAACTAAGGCTCACTATGTAAAGCTGAACCTTGCCAACCTTTTTAACGCCAAAGATATTTAAAAGCAAAATAAACAACAAAAATCCTAAGGCCACAATCTTGGACAAACTGTCGTCTACGTTGATTAACACAGACAGATAAGCCCCTAATCCGATTAAAGCGAAAGAGCTTTTTAAAAGCAAAGAAATCCAGAGGCCAAGGCCAGAAATTGTACCAAACAAAGGCCCAAAAGCTCTCTCTATATATACATAAGTCCCTCCAGAAGCAGGCATGGCTGTTGCCAACTCCGACTTAGAAAGAGCAGCTGGAAAAACACAAATGGCACCAATTAAATAAGCCAACCAAACAGACGAGCCTGTTAAGCTGGCGGCAAAGCCCGGAAGAACAAAAATTCCACTACCAAGCATTCCGCCAATACTAATGGCAATTACATAAGGCAAAGAAAGGCTGCGTTCTAATTTTTTCATTTATAATTTTATGTAATAAAAATAATGCTTTTTTTAAATCAAAGAGAAGATAACTCATTTTTTAAAACCAGCATGTCTTTAGCCAATTGCTCTGCCTCTAGTCTCAAGGTCCCGTTATAGATTCCGCGAATTTTTTTATTGTGATCAACTAAAATAAAATGCTCTGTGTGAAGAAACTGCGCGCTGTCTTTTGAAAACCCAAAATCCTCTTCGGCAAAATAAGATTGCCTGGCCAAAGAATATATTGCCGCTTTTTTACCAGTCAAAAAATGCCAATTGCTAGAGTTGATTTTATAAAAATCAGCATAATTTAAAAGCTTTTTAGAGTCGTCTATCCAAGGGGTAACGCTAAAGGATAAGATTTCCACCAAAGAATCGTTGGGAAAAAGATTTCCGACAATTTTCATGTTAGAAGTCATTTTAGGACAAATGTCGACACAAGTTGTAAAAATAAAACTAGCCACATGAATTTTGTTTTCTAGATCTTTAGAAGAATAAAGTTTTTCATGCTGGTTTAAAAACTGAAATTCAGGTATCTGATGAGTTATTTTTTTTTCAGCTTCTTTTTCGCTGAGAAAATAGGGGGTAAAATCAGGAGTGTTGTAATAAGGGAGCTCCGAAACAGGCTCTTTACAAGAAAAAAAGAATAAAACAACACTAAAACAAAAAAAGATCGCCCGAGACATTAACGCAGTTTTTAGTTCCAAGAAGCCCATAGCGGCGGTTGTTTTTAATTATGTAGTTAGACTTAACCTTTCCGTTAAGATACCACGTTTTCTGAACACCAGACTCGTATCCCGCCTTAAAATTACCTTCTTCAACAAGAAGCCCTTCTTTGGTCCAAAGTTTATTTGTTCCGTGATATTCTCCTTTGTTAAATTGAAAAATAAAATTCTTAGAACCGTCCTTGTAGTAACCATAGTAGTCCCCTTCTTTTTTGTTTTTTACAAACACCCGAGCCTCTTTAAGGTCGCCTGAAGAAAAATATTTTCTCCAAACACCTGTTTTTAATCCGTCTTTATAATAACGAGACCAAAGCGTGTCAGAAGACTTCGGGTATAAACTAAAAGCTAATCCAGTAAAAGGGATGTTGTTGTAAACAACAATGTTTTTAGTGAGATCTAGATTAGGGTCTAACGAAATAACCCGTAGACTCTGCTTAAGCTCTTTGCAAGAAAAGAACATCAAGCAACAGAACAAACAAAAACTACTGACTAACTGTACCTGGCGAACCATAATATCCACTTCCGTTAATATAAGGGGCGTCCCCCGTTGTGTGATAGTGATAAATTCCGCTAGGGAACTCTTTAGTGGCTAAAGTATGCCCGTGATAAGCGTCAAGGGCTGAGCTAGTCACTGTTTTGCCCCCTTCTTCAGGCCCATAAACAGGAAAACCATCTAATAAAAACCCTAAAAGGGCATCTTTACTTGCGTTTGTTGTTAACCAAAAAGGCTCCATATGATAATGATACCTTCCTCCAGAACCGTTTTCGGCCCCTGGAGACAAAGGGGCGGGGTGCCCGTTGTAATTATCAAACGAATTAACTTCTCTAGTTAAAGGCTCGTTCATTCCGGCATATTGATTGTAAAAAGGGACGCCATTTAACGAAACCCCAATTGGCCCCATTGCAGTGGGGCTGTTTACAGAAGAGTATGAGGGGGAATTAGGGATTTTAAACGAAATAGACAACTCAGAAACTCTGTTTGGGTTTAAACTAAAAGTGCCTGTATGAAAAACGTTAGGGTTAACAGCGTCATATTCCTCATACAGAGTATCATGCCATTTTGTGCCTTGAAAATAAGGGCTTTTATGATCGGGAACGCCATTTGTGTTTATATAAACAAAACCTCCTGAAATAGCAATATCAGAAGTCACACCATAAACTTTTTTATAAATTTCTAGAGGAATTGCAATGGCGGGGGTGTTTTCGTTTAAAGTTTCTTCTTCTGAGTCTGAGCACCCAAAAAGCAACACAATTAAACAAAGGCTAGATATAAAAAATTTAAAGTTGTTTTTCATGTTAATTAATTTACAAATAATTAGATTAAAAAAAGTGTAAAAGGTTTAATAACCTCTGAAGTAATCCTAAAATCATATAAAATTAAATGTTAATTAACATAAAAAGTATTTTTAGTTTCGAATTACACTTAGCTGTAAAACCAATTCGCTTTTAGCGGCACTGTTCACCTCGTTTAAAGGAAGTTGGTTAGGGCTTAACAAGTTAGGAAACTCAAAGGGGTTGTCCGAAAGGTCGTACAAAGCTTCGCTGCCATCATTAAAATAAAGATACTTGTGGGTTTTATTTCTTATAGTGTAGTCTTGGCCAAAAGATTTTGAGTTGTATTTTTCAGAATATACAAACTTTCTTTGGGAAGAACTAGATGAAGAAAGCAGGCTTTTAAAGCTTTTGCTATCGTTTTTTTCAAAAATTCCCGTTCCGGCCAAATCTAAAATAGTAGCAAACAAATCTGTTCCATTTATAAGAGCCTCTTCGTTAGAGCTATTTCTAGAGACATTTTTACCCGAAACTATCAAAGGGACGTTTATACCTCCTTGGTATATAGACCCTTTAGCCCTTCTGTTGTTGTACGTTTGCACAACTTCACTTGGAGTCCCGTTGTCACCAATAAAAAAAATTATTGTATTGTCCAAAGTCTCTTTAGAAAAAGAGTTTAAAAGCCTCCCTATTTCACTATCCATTGCCTCTATCATTGCCAAATAATAAGGCAAGGGGTTTGCCTCTATGCTTGCATTATCTTTAGGAAGGTTTCCTTGACTATGTAGTTTAGAAGGCGGAAGATGAAAAGGGCTGTGCGGCGCATTATAAGCTAGCCATAAAAACCAAGGCTTTGATTGTGCTCCTGTCCAATCAATGGCTAAATCTGTAAACTTTGAGGTGGCGTAAGAAGCCGTTTTAGCCGTTTGGCCGTTCTGAGTTAAATTCCAATTGTAATAAGAGTTCACCCCTCCAGAAAGAAGGCCAGCGAAATAACCTGCCCCCATATCAGTTGGCTGGCTTGGGTTATTAGAAAGATGCCATTTTCCAATAAGAGCGTGGGAATATTCAGAAGCGCTGTCGTTTAATAAATTAAATATAGAAGTTTCAGAACTAGAGAGGTTGTCGCCAGCGCTTAAAACACCAGTTCGAAAACCATATTTACCTGTTAATATAGTTGACCTAGTGGGCGAACAAACTGGGTTTGACCAGAAGTTCTTAAACTTTAGCCCTGAGTTGAACAAGGATGTTAATTGTGGCATCACAGGCTTTACCTCTCCAACAGAATAACCTGGCGAAGAATCCAAACCCATGTCATCAGCAATTATTAGCAGGATATTAGGCTTTGTGTTTTCTTCGCTAGCTGAGCCACTTATTTCTGCCTCTAAAGAACATCCAATAAAAGCCAATGCACCAAATAAATAGAGATATTTAATTAATTTTTTCATACAAGCCTTAATAAAAGTATAACTTGTCAATAGGACTAATCATTAAGCTTTAAAACAGCCATAAAAGCTTCTTGCGGAATTTCAACATTACCTATTTGACGCATTTTTTTCTTTCCTTTTTTTTGTTTTTCTAGAAGCTTTCTCTTTCTAGAAATATCACCACCATAACATTTGGCGGTAACATCTTTTCTAAGAGCTTTAATAGTCTCTCTAGATATTATTTTAGCGCCGATTGCCGCTTGAATAGGAATGTCAAATTGTTGTCTAGGAATTAATTCACGAAGTTTTTCACACATTTTTTTACCGATAGTATAGGCGCTGTCAAAATGAATTAAAGCGGAAAGCGCATCAACAGAACTTCCGTTTAAAAGAAGATCTACTTTTACAAGCTTAGATTTTCTTAACCCAATAGGAGAGTAATCAAAGGAGGCATAGCCCTTAGAAACAGTCTTAAGACGGTCGTAAAAATCAAAAACAATTTCTGCAAGAGGCATGTCAAAAAGCAGCTCCACTCTTTGGGTGGTCAAGTAGGTCTGGTTTTGTATAACCCCTCTTTTTTCAATACACAAACTCATCACATTGCCAACATAATCAGATTTAGTGATAATAGCAGCTTTGATATAAGGCTCTTCAACACGGTCCAAACTACTAGGGTCAGGAAGATCAGAAGGGTTGTTAACCAGAATACTTTGCTCAGGATTTTTTCTGGTAAAAGCCTGGTAAGACACATTAGGAACAGTTGTTATAACAGACATATTAAACTCTCTTTCTAGTCGCTCTTGAATAATTTCTAAATGAAGCATTCCTAAGAAGCCACATCTAAACCCAAATCCTAAAGCGGAAGAGCTTTCGGGTGTAAAAACTAAGGACGCATCATTTAACTGAAGTTTTTCCATAGAAGAGCGCAGCTCCTCAAACTCTTCTGTGTCAACAGGGTAAATTCCTGCAAAAACCATTGGCTTAACCTCTTCAAAACCAGCAATCCCGTCTATTTGCGTCGAATCGACATCTATTATCGTGTCTCCTACCTTAACCTCTTTGGCGTTTTTGATTCCGGTTATTAGATAGCCAACATCTCCTGCCTCGACAGACTCTTTAGGGGTTTGGGTCAGGTTTAAGGTGCCAACCTCATCAACGCCGTAAGCTTTTTGAGTAGCCAGAAACTTAACAGACTGCCCTTTCTTTATCTTTCCAGAGAAGACCCTGAAATACGTTTCAACCCCCCTATAAGGGTTGTAAACGGAGTCAAAAATTAAAGCTCTTAACGGAGCGTTGCTGTCTGACTTAGGTGCGGGAATAACATTAATTATGGCATCTAAAATTTCTTCTATTCCTAAGCCGGTTTTGGCGGAGGCGTGGAGAATCTCTTCTTTTTCACAGCCCAACAAATCTATAATATCATCACTTACTTCTTCGGGGTTTGCAGAAGGAAGGTCAACTTTATTTAAAACAGGGATTATTTCCAGATCATTTTCTAAAGCTAAATATAGGTTAGAAATCGTTTGCGCCTGAATACTTTGCGCGGCATCAACAACAAGAAGAGCTCCTTCGCAAGCGGCAATAGACCTGGAAACTTCATAAGAAAAATCAACATGGCCCGGAGTGTCAATTAAATTCAAAACATAATCTTCCCCCCCTTTAGAGTAGTTCATTTGAATAGCATGAGACTTTATGGTAATTCCTCTTTCTCTTTCAATATCCATGTTGTCCAACAACTGGTCTTGTTTTTCCCTAGAACTAACTGCGCCGGTGAAATCTAGAAGCCTATCTGCAAGAGTGCTTTTACCATGGTCAATATGGGCAATAATACAGAAATTTCTAATAGAGCTCATTTTGGCTTAAATTTAACCACAAAGATAACTCAATTAATGTTCAGCGACTATATAGATTAATATTTTACTTTTGCAATAAATTATAATATACTTTTGGTTAAAATAGGTGACATAGAACTCGGAAATTTTCCTCTTTTACTCGCTCCAATGGAAGACGTTAGCGACCCTCCTTTTAGAGCCTTATGTAAAGAGCAGGGAGCGGATGTGGTTTATACGGAGTTTATTTCTAGTGAAGGGCTTATAAGAAGCGCTCAAAAAAGCGTTATGAAGCTGGATATTTTTGAGAAAGAAAGACCAGTAGGAATTCAGATCTTTGGAGCAAACCTAGACTCCATGCTTCAGTCTGTAGAAATTGTGGAATCTGTTAAACCAGACATTATTGACATTAACTTTGGGTGTCCAGTAAAAAAAGTAGTTTCTAAAGGAGCGGGAGCAGGGATTTTAAAAGACATAGACCTTATGGTCAGCTTAACCAAAGAAATGTGTAAACGAACGAACCTTCCAATCACCATTAAAACAAGATTAGGCTGGGACGAAAATTCCATTAAAATTGTTGAGGTTGCAGAAAGGCTACAAGATGTTGGCGTAAAAGCTATTTCTATTCACGGAAGAACAAGGGCTCAAATGTATAAAGGAAATGCAGATTGGACTCAAATAAGAGAGGTTAAAAATAACCAAAGAATGTTCATCCCTGTTTTTGGAAACGGAGATGTTAATAGCCCTGAAAGAGCGAGGGTTATGAGAGATGAGTACGGCCTAGATGGTGCAATGATCGGAAGAGCAAGCATAGGAAACCCCTGGTTTTTTAAAGAAGTAAAGCAATATTTAAAAAATGGCGAAACACTAGACCCGCCGACAATAGACGAAAGAATAATAACAGCGAAAAGACATTTAGAAATGTCTGTTAAATGGAAAGGAGAAAGGCTGGGACTGTTAGAAACTCGAAGACATTATTCAAATTATTTTAAAGGAATCCCCGACTTTAAACCCTATAGAACAAGGCTTGTTACGTCAGACACTTTAGAAGAGATAATGGAAGTTTTTCGAGAGTTAGAAAACAAGAAAGAGGCCTTTATTGTAACAGTTTGATTTTTTTAGCTGCAAGGGAAGCTAAATAAGATCCTGCGGCACCCACAAACAAAAGCCACCCAACGACTAAAAAAAAGTTTGTTGAATCAAACGAAACCGGATAAGGGATTGAAGTGCCAGAGAGAAGAATTAAATCAAAAGCTTCTTGAACATAAACAACGAAACAGCCAAGGGCCAAACCTAATAATCCTCCAGAATATGACAACAACAAGCCGTGTTTAAAAAACACGTTTTGCACTTGGAGTTTTGTAGCTCCAACCTTATAAAGAGTTCTAATATTTTTTTGCTTTTCTATAATCATAATAATAACAGCTCCAACAGTATTAAACATTGCTACAATTAAAATCAAGCTCATCAGAAGATTTAAAATAAGCCCTTCTGTTTTTATCATTTTATAATAGGTTTCATTGAGTTGCTCACGAGTCTTTACTACAAAGTCTTCGCCAACTATAGAAAAAATTTTTTCAGACAAGTCTAGGTTATCAATATTATTGTTTACCTTAATCAAAACCCCCGAAACAAACCCCTCTTTAAGGCTGAGTAGTTTTCTGGCAGAACCTAAAGAGGTGAAAACGTTTTTTTGATCTGTTTCATCTCCAGACTGAAAAATTCCAGTAGGCATAAAAAACATTGAATCGAAAGGGCTTTTTAAAACAGAAGACCTCTTTCCAATAGAAGGCACAAGAACATTAAGGCCGCCATCGTAGTTAAAAAGACCTAAGTTTAAATTGTCAGCAATTGTAGCGCTAACAACCACGTCGTTTAAATCTTGGGACACCCACCTTCCCATGACAAGAACGCTGTCAATCTCCACCACAGAACTAAAGGCCTGGTCTAGGCCGGTTAAAAATCCATAACTATTTTTGTCTTCATTGTTTAAAAGAACTTTTTCCTCAATAATTTGTGACAAATGGCTAACCCCGAAAAGTTTAACAATCTTTTCAACAGGCAGTGAGGTTATATTAAAGTGTTTTTCTTTTAAATGAGAAATTTTAATGTCAGGGTCAAAAGATTTTGAATAGTTTAGACCAAAATCTTTAAGTCCAGAAAAAACAGACAAGACGACAAAAAACGCACAAGTCGCAATAACCAAAACAAATGAAGCGACATGGCTGATTATATTTACAATATTCCAGCTGCTTTTAGAGAGAAAAAATCTTTTTGATATAAAAGAAGAAATGCTCACTTATAGTTTTTTTCTTTTCTCTAAAAGGTCTGTGTTTTTGATAGGGTCTTCTCCGCTTTTTAAAGCACTGTCGATTTTTTCAATATAATCCAGAGAGTCGTCCAAGAAGAAAGAAAGTTCAGGAACTCGTCTAATTTGATTTTTGACCAACACCCCTAAAGAGTTTCTAATAGCGCCTCTACTTTCTTTAATTAACTCAAAAACCTCTTTTGAGGCTTTTACTGGAAAAACACTGACGTAAACTTTTGCAACAGAAAGATCAGGGGAGATTTTTACTTTAGTAACAGAAGCAATAAGGGTGTTTTTCATAGAGTCCTTTAATAGCCGCTGTAAAATAGCAATAAGATCTTTTTGTAAAATACCAGATATTTTTTTTTGTCGTGTTGTTTCCATTTTCTTTAGATTTTAGAAATACGAAGCGTATTTACTTCGCCTTTTGCCGCAATAGGCATGGCAGATAAATTGATAACAAGATCATTTTTTTTTACAAAACCATTAGTTCTGGCGAGCTCATTAACCTCATCAATTGTACTGTCGGTACTGACAAAGTTGTCATAAAACAATCCTTTAACTCCCCAAAGTAAATTTAACTGAGAGAGAATTCTTTTGTTTGAAGTAAAGACAAGAATCATTGAACTTGGTCTCCAAGATGAAATTTGCCAACCAGTATATCCGCTATTGGTTAGAGTACATATGGCAGAAGCATTGATTTCGTTCGCGATACTAGCGGCATGAAAGCAAATAGATTTAGTTAAAAGTCTTTTGGCCTTTACACTAGGCAAATCAAAAGGACTTTTTATTAACGGAGAGTCTTCAACTCGTCTAATGATTTTTTCCACAGTATTAACCACTTCAACAGGGAATTGTCCAACAGAAGTTTCTCCAGACAGCATCACCGCGTCGGCCCCATCCATAACAGAATTTGCCACATCGTTCACCTCTGCTCTTGAAGGGGTAAGGCTATCAATCATGGATTCCATCATTTGAGTAGCAATAATAATAGGTTTTCTTGCTTTTTTTGATTTGGAGACTAAAAGTTTTTGATTTAAAGGAACCTCTTCTGCCGGGATCTCAAGCCCCAAATCTCCTCTTGCAACCATGATTCCGTCAGCCGCTAGAATTATTTCATCCATATTAGCAATCGCCTCGGGCTTTTCAATTTTAGCTATTATAGGAATTTTATCACTAGAAGCACTTTTTATTAATCTTTGTAAGATAGCAATATCCTCTTTTGACCTAACAAAAGATAAAGCAATCCAATCAAAGCCCTTTTTGACAGCAAACAGCGCATCTTCTTTATCTTTTTCTGTTAACGCAGGCAAAGAAATATTGGTGTTAGGCAAATTAACCCCCTTTCGGGATTCAAGAGCTCCGCCTTGCAAGACCTTAGCATGAACCAAGTCTTTTTTGTTTGTTTTTAGCACCTTAAAAATAAGCTTCCCGTCGTTAATTAGAATTTTCTCATCTACAGCAACATCTTTAGGAAAGTCCAAGTAGTTTATTGAAACGCATTTTGCGTCTCCCTCACTTACGTATTTAGTTGTAATCTCAATAACATCTCCTTTTTTAACAAAAACGTTTTCTTTAACAGCTCCTAGTCGAATTTTTGGGCCTTGAAGATCCCCCAGAACAGAAGCATGAATATTTAGCTCCAAGCTAAGCTCCCGAATGTTTTTTACAGTTTCAGAGGTTTCAGCATAGTTGGCATGAGAAAAGTTAACCCTAAACACATCAACCCCAGCATTCATAAGTTTTTTCAACATAGGCCTTGCCGTAGAAGCGGGTCCCAGTGTCGCAACAATTTTAGTCTTATTAAATTTCATTAATCAACAATTAAATTATTTTTAGATTTTAATTTTTTGGAAGGAATTTTTTGCAAAGAAACCAGCCCTGAAATAAGCTTAAAATTTCCTTCGTAATTTTTTAGCAAACTTTTTTCTCCAGAGTATTTTAAAAGGTAATCAGCCCTTGGAACCTCTGGCAATAAAAAACTTTTATTTGTTTCGTCTTTAAAAAGCAAAGTCGAAGCAGCGTTAACCTTTTCTTTTTTATAGGAGTTAGAATATAGCCATAAATTAAAAGCGCCCTCCTTATCTTCATGTTTATAAACCATAAAATGTGCATCAGACTTCTTGAAATTTAAATCAGACTTAGATCTTTTAAAAGAAAAATTCAATTTTTGGTTTAACGAAAAAGCCAGTTCAAACGCTTCAGACGAACTATAAATAGCATAAATCTGATTAAAATCTTCCAGCTCACTATATGACAAAACATGATTAGACACAATCAAAGATACAATTAGTATGCGCTAAGAAAGAATATTAAAGAAAGAATTAACCTTGAAACCTCTTAAAAAGGACACAAGCGTTATGCCCTCCAAAGCCAAAAGTGTTACTCATAGCGACATCTATTTTCCTTTTTTGAGGTTTATTAAAAGTGAAGTTTATTTTATCGTCAATAGCCTCATCCTTAGTTTTATAATTTATAGTAGGCGGAATAATTCCGTTTTTAATTGAAAGAATAGAAGAAATAGCTTCTACAGCCCCTGCAGCCCCTAATAAATGCCCAGTCATTGATTTAGTTGAGTTTATGTTCATAGAATATAGGTGGTTTCCAAAAACTTTATGTAATGCATTTGTTTCGGCAACATCTCCAAGAGGGGTAGAAGTTCCATGCATATTAATCGTATCAACTTCTTTTAAATCTATTCGAGCATCTCTTAAGCAGTTTTCCATAACCTTGATCGCCCCAATTCCTTCGGGATGTGGTGCGGTCATGTGATGGGCATCAGCAGAAAGCCCTCCGCCAACAAGCTCCGCATAAATCTTTGCTCCTCTTTTCACAGCGTGTTCAAGATCTTCTAAAATCAAACACCCCGATCCTTCCCCTAAAACAAACCCATCTCTATCCTTATCAAAAGGACGAGAAGCAGATTTAGGATCGTCGTTCCTTGTAGAAAGCGCATGAAGCGCATTAAAACCTCCGATACCTGCAATAGTTACGCCAGCTTCTGATCCCCCAGAGACAATAACGTCAGCATAACCTAAACGAATATAGTTCAAACTGTCAATTAGCGCATTTGCAGAAGAAGCGCAAGCAGAGACGGTAGCAAAATTAGGCCCTCTAAATCCATGCCTAATAGAAATAATTCCAGGAGCGATATCAGGGATCATCTTAGGAATCATAAAGGGATTAAATCTTGGCGTTCCGTTTCCTGCAGCAAAAGCAAGAACTTCATTTTGTAAAGTCTCTAAGCCTCCAATGCCAGCTCCCCAAATCACCCCAACACGATCTTTATCTATTGTTTCTAGGTTAATTCGAGAATCTTTAATTGCCTCGTCTGAAGAGACAATAGCGTATTGCGCGAAGCGGTCCATTTTCCTGGAGAGCTTACGATCCATAAAATTTTCTGGATCAAAACCTTTAAGCTCACAAGCAAATTGTGTTTTGAAGTTAGAGGAGTCAAAATAAGTTATATCATTAGCTCCACTTTGGCCAGAAACAAGTCCTTGCCAGAATTCAGAAAGAGTGTTACCGATAGGCGTTAGTGCCCCTAAGCCGGTAACAACAACACGCCGCAATTTCATATTTTTTTATTTTACGTCCTCAATATATTTTACCGCCTGACCTACAGTGGCAATTTTTTCAGCTTGATCATCAGGAATTTGAATATCAAACTCTCTTTCAAACTCCATAATTAATTCTACAGTATCTAGAGAGTCGGCACCTAGATCGTTAGTGAAACTTGCAGCAGAAACAACTTCGTTTTCGTCGACTCCTAGTTTGTCAACAATGATTGCAGTGACACGAGATGAAATATCAGACATAATACTTTGGTTTTAAAGTTGCGACAAAAATAAAAAACTTTACATTATATCACCTCTTTTTTATAAAAATTACAAAAAAAGATCGTTAGATAAAGTTGATTTAAGGTTTATAATTATGTTATTTTGCCATATAATAAACGTTTAAGTGAGTCATAAAAAACATAAAAAAGTAGTTTTATTTGCGTCAGGATCAGGATCTAATGTTCAAAAAATTTGTGAATATTTTCAAAATCATCAAATTATAAAAGTGACACACTTGTATTGTAACAGCTCAAAAGCGCGGGTTTTAGAAAAGGCGAAAGCATTTGGAATAGACTACACACTGTTCAATAAAGCAGAGCTGCTAGACAGCGACAAGGTTTTAGAAAATCTACTAAAAACCAGGCCAGATTTAATCGTTTTAGCGGGGTTTTTGTTGAAAATACCAAAAAAAATAACAGAGAAGTTTTCTAATAAAATAATAAATATTCACCCCGCACTTCTTCCTAAATTTGGAGGAAGGGGAATGTTCGGAATCAACATTCACAAGGCTGTTATTGATAAAAAAGAAAAGAGAACAGGAATAAGTATACATTATGTAAATGAAAAATATGATCAGGGAGCGAATATTTTTCAAAAAGAGATATCAGTGAAAGAAAGCGACACTCCGCAGACTCTTTCAAAAAGAGTTTTAAAAATAGAACACGAATACTTTTCTAAAACAATTGAGAAAATCCTAAATGGCGGAAAATAAAGAGATACACATATTTACAGACGGCTCTTCAAGGGGAAATCCAGGTCCGGGCGGCTATGGAATTGTTATGGAGGACAAGAGTTCGGGTTATGTAAAAGAATACTCAGAAGGGTTTAGAAAAACGACAAACAACCGAATGGAGCTTTTGGCGGTAATAGAAGCGTTAAAAAAACTCAAAAAAGAGAACGCTCTGGTGATTGTTTTTACAGATTCAAAATACGTCGTAGATTCCGTTGAAAAAAAATGGGTTTTTACTTGGGAAAAAAACAATTTTAAAAAGAAAAAAAATATAGATTTGTGGCGTGATTTTTTAATAATATTTAGGAAGCACGCAGTCAGGTTTAAGTGGATAAAGGGGCACAATAATCATTCTCAAAATGAAAGGTGTGACCACTTAGCCTTTCAGGCCTCTAAAAAAGAAACACTCCTTGTTGACAAGGCTTATGAAAATCAAGACAAAGTAAAATTATCATGAAAAAAACCCTAATAGTAGGAACGGTAGCATACGACGAAATTGAAACTTCGAAAGGAAGTTCTGGAAAAATTCTTGGAGGAGCAGGAACGTATATTGCCCTGGCTACATCTCATTTCAATTCTAAATCTGCAATTGTTTCTGTAGTAGGAGGAGACTTTGAAGAAAAATATTTAAATCTTTTGGAAAGTAAAGGAATAGACATTAGCCCAATTGAAATAATATCTAAAGGAAAAACTTTTTATTGGAAAGGAAAGTATCACAATGATTGGAACAAAAGAGACACACTTAGCACGCAGCTTAATGTACTAGCAGAGTTTTCTCCTGTAGTTCCTGAAGAGTTTAAAAATGCAGAAATAGTTGTTTTAGGAAATTTACACCCACTTGTTCAAACCTCTGTTTTAAATCAAATCACAACCAAGCCAAGGTGCATCATTTTAGATACAATGAACTTTTGGATGGATAATTCTTTGTCAGAACTGCTGGAAGTGATTTCAAGAGTAGATGTTCTTGTAATTAATGACGAAGAGGCAAAGCAGCTTTCTGAAAAAGAATCTCTTTTTACAGCGGCTGAAGAAATTTTAAAAATGGGCCCGAAGTATGTGGTAATTAAGAAAGGAGAACACGGAGCGATGTTGTTTGGAGACTCGCAGTTTTTTACTTCACCTGCTTTTCCTGTGAAGGAAGTGATCGACCCTACTGGCGCTGGAGACACTTTTGCCGGAGGGTTTGCAGGACACCTGTCAGAGTCTAAGGAAATAAACTTTGAAACATTAAAAAGCGCCATAGCTTATGGAACCGTAATGGCTTCTTTTTGTGTCGAAAAGTTTGGGACAACGTCAATGGAAAGCTTAAAAAAAGAACAGATTTTAGAAAGACTAAAGACTTTTAAAAAGTACACAACGTACTCACTTTAAAAAAGTTAATATTTTGCTGCCGGAGCTTTAAATAAATTACTTAGTTTTACAATCAACGCCAATTATATTTATGAGCGACCGAATTAAGCATGAGTGTGGAATAGCCCTTATAAGATTGCTTAAACCCTTAGAGTTTTATCAAAAAAAATACGGTACCAAAAACTATGGTATAAACAAGATGTATTTGATGATGGAAAAGCAGCACAACAGAGGTCAAGATGGCGCAGGTGTTGCAAGCGTTAAGCTAAACGCAAGTCCTGGCGAAAAATATATATACAGAGAAAGATCATCTGGCAAACAGCCAATACAAGAGATTTTTTCTTCAATAAATCAGAGCATTCAAAACGCTTCTTTAAATGATCAAAACGAAAACATTCCTTTTTTAGGGGAGCTTCTTTTAGGACATGTTAGATATGGAACTTTTGGAAAGAATAACATTGAAAGTGTACATCCTTTTTTAAGACAAAACAATTGGATGCATAGAAACTTGATAGTTGCAGGAAACTTTAACATGACTAATAATCAAGAACTTTTTGACAACTTGGTTAAGCTAGGTCAGCATCCAAAAAGCAGAGTAGACTCTGTTACTGTAATGGAAAAAATAGGACATTTTTTAGATGATGCGGTTTTTAAAATATATAAAGACTTAAAGAGAGAAGGTTACAGCAAAAGAGAAGCTTCGCCATTAATTGAAGAAAGATTAAATATTACTAAAATTTTAAAAAAGGCCTCCAAAGATTGGGATGGAGGATACGCTATGGCTGGACTTCTAGGGCATGGGGACGCGTTTGTTTTACGAGATCCTTCAGCAATTAGACCTGCGTACTATTTTAAAAACGACGAAGTGGTGGTGGTTGCGTCAGAAAGACCTGTAATACAAACTGTTTTTAACGCACCATTTAAAGAAATCAAAGAGCTGGACGCGGGCAGTAGTATTATAATAAAGAAATCAGGAGAATGTTTCACTTCAACTGTTTTAAAGAAAAAAGAAAGGAAGGCTTGTTCGTTTGAAAGAATTTATTTTTCAAGAGGAAGTGACCAGGAAATTTATTCTGAAAGAAAAAAACTGGGAGAGCTTTTGTTCCCAAACATATTAGAAAACTTAAAAGGAGACTTGTTAAACACGGTGTTTTCGTATATTCCAAATACAGCAGAAACTTCTTTTTATGGTCTAATTCAAGAAGTTCAACAACACATGATTAATCAGGGAATTAAAGACGTTCTAAAAGAAAAAGGAAAAGTTTCCAAAGAAAAATTAGAAGAACTGTTCTCCAACAAACCACGTATAGAAAAAGTGGCAATAAAAGACGCCAAATTAAGGACCTTTATTGCTGACGACGCAAATAGAGACGAGCTTGTGGCACACGTATATGACATAACTTATGGATCAATAAATCCGACAGATAATCTTGTTATTATTGACGATAGTATTGTTCGCGGAACCACTCTACAGAAAAGTATATTAAAAATTTTAGACAGGCTAAATCCCAAAAAAATCACCATTGTTTCAAGCGCACCTCAAATTCGTTATCCAGATTGCTATGGAATAGACATGGCAAGAATGGAAGATTTTATTGCTTTTAGGGCGGCGGTTGAATTAATTAAGGAAGAAAAAGAGGAAATTCTCTTAAACACTTACAATGATTGTTTAAGAGAATTGAAGCTTCCAATCCGTAAAATGACTAACAGAGTAAAGAGGGTTTATTCCAATTATTCTGATCATCAAATTTCACAAAAAATTTCTGAAATCTTAAAAGAAGAAGGGATAAAGGCAGAAGTGAATGTCATTTATCAGACTGTTAAAAACCTCCATATTGCTTGTCCAAAAAACTTAGGAGACTGGTATTTTACAGGAGATTATCCTACACCAGGAGGAAACAAAGTTGTCAACCAGGCGTTTGTAAATTACTATGAAGGACTAAATCAAAGAGCTTACTAAAAACAGCTAGCTTGCTTTAGCAAAGTTTTCAGAAACCACATTCCAGTCAATAACATTAAAAAATCCAGCGATATAATCAGGTCTTCGGTTTTGATAGTTTAAGTAATAAGCGTGCTCCCAAACATCAAGGCCTAAAACGGGCGTTCCTCCACAACCAACACCCTTCATTAGCGGATTATCTTGATTAGCAGTAGAACAAACGCCTAGCTTTCCTCCAGGCTGAACACAAAGCCAGGCCCATCCAGAGCCAAATCTTGTGGCTCCTGCTTTAGAAAAGGCTACTTTAAACTCTTCGAAACTTCCGAAAGATTCGTCAATTGCTTTAGCAAGATCTCCAGAAGGAGTTCCACCACCATCAGAACTCATAACGCTCCAAAACAAGCTGTGGTTATAAAACCCTCCTCCGTTATTTCTAACGGCAGAATTATTAAGATCAAGGCCTGAAAGAATGTCTTTTATGGACTTACCCTCAAGTTCAGAGTCTTTTATGGCGTTATTAAGATTGTTAGTATATCCAGCATGATGTTTTCCATGATGAATTTCCATTGTTTTAGCATCTATGTGAGGCTCAAGTGAGTCGTAAGAGTAATTTAAGGCAGGTAGTTCAAAAGACATATGATATATATTTAATTCAAGTTATTTCGTTTGTAAAATTAAGCAATAATCACGTACTTTTATATAGATATAAAAACTTTTTGACAACCAACTTCGACATTTATAACGCTTCTGCAGGATCTGGAAAGACATTTACTCTTACAAGCAGGGTCTTGACCAGTATTGTCAAATCAAAAGAAGACGATTCTTTCAAAAACATTTTAGCCCTTACTTTCACCAATAAGGCTGCGGACGAAATGAAGAACAGGATCTTAGCTGGCCTTAAAGAGTTCACAGATTTAAAAAACACAAAAAACCCCTCAGATTTGTTTAGAAAAGTACAAGAGGAAACAGGGTTTTCTTCAAAAAAAATTTGTAACATTTCTAAAAACAGATTAAGCGTTTTGTTACATAATTTCTCTTTTTTTCAGGTATCAACGTTAGACAGCTTTAATCACAATGTTATTAGGGCCTTTTCAAAAGAGCTTAATTTAGTGTCGAATTTTAGCACCATAATAGATTCTGAAGAATTTGTTAATGAATCCGTAGACAGGCTATTGGCCCAAACAGGAAAAGACAAAAAGACGTCTAACGCTTTAATTGATTTTGCTAACAAAAAAATTAACGAAGGAAAATCTTGGGACATAGGTTTTGATTTAAGGGAGCTAGCAAAAACGTTAACAAATGAAAGCCATTATAATAAAATAAAAGTTCTAGAAAATAAAACTTTGGAAGATTTTTTAACAGAAAAAAAAGAAATTAATAAAAGAATTTCTGTAATTGACAAAGCAAAGGCCGAGCTAGTAAATCAAATGGAGGATTTTGTGAACTTAAACAAAGGGGAGCTCGTTTTCTCAAGAAATTCATTTCCAAACTTTTTAATTAAACTAAAAAACAATAAAGAGACATTAATAGACATAAACAGCATTGGAAGCCTTTTTGAAAAAAGAACAGTAATAACTAAAAAGAGCTTTCTAGATAATCCAGACAAGGGGGAGGGGTTGACAAAAAATATCGAAGAATTATTTACTAAAACTAAAGAGTTTTTATTAGAAAAAATGATTTTAAAATCATTTAGTCTTACAATTATTCCTGCAGCAGTTTTGAGCTTGATTAAAAAGAACTCAAAAGAGATACAAAAAGAAAGAGGTGAACTGTTGTTGTCAGAGTTTAATCAAAGAATTAGCGAAGAAATAAAAGGTCAGCCAGCCCCATATATCTATGAAAAAATAGGAACTAAGTTTAAAGACTATATGATTGATGAGTTTCAGGACACATCTTTATTGCAATGGAATAATTTAATACCCTTAATATCACACGCTCTGGAGTCTGAAGATGGAACTGGCAAAAAAGGCTCATTGTTATTGGTAGGAGACCCGAAGCAGTCAGTGTATAGGTGGCGGGCAGCAAACCCAGATATATTTATTTCTCTTATTCTGAAAGACAATCCGTTTAGCGTGGAGAAGTCAAACAAAACACTTCCAAAAAACTATAGAAGCAATAAAGAAATTATAAAATTTAACAATAAATTTTTTCAACATCTTTCACAGACAATGGAATCCCCCGTGAACAAACAGATTTACCAGCTAGGGACGAAACAAGAGTGTAGCAAAATTAAAGAGGGGTATATTTCTTTGGAGTTTTTAAAAAACAAAGAAGAAGAATATTTGGAAAAAACGTTTCAAAAAATAGAATCCTGCAAAAACAGGGGCTACTCTTATTTAGACTTTGGGATTTTAGTTAGAACGAAAAAACAGGCAGCAGCTATAGCGGGTTATTTGGTTTCAAAAAACATTCCGGTAATTTCGTCCGAAACACTACTTTTAAATAGCTCAAATAAAGTTAAGTTTTTAATTGAACTGATAAGATTTAGAACAGACCCATTAAATCAACTTGCTAGAAAAACAATTATTAATTTTTTAATAGAAAAAGAAAGACCAAAAGATCCGTGTTTATATTTTGAAGAGTTGATTAATGAGTCTTCAGATGAAATTTTTAAAAAACTAGGGATCATGTCTTTTCAAGATTTTATAAAAACACCTTTTATAAAATCAATAGAATTAGCAATTTTAAAATTAAACCTAGACGTCAAGAACGATGGATTTGTTCACTTTTTAAAAGAAGAGCTTTTTGAGTTTGTCTTAAAAAACGGAATTGACGAAAAAGAGTTTTTAGATTATTGGAAAAATAATAAGGAAAAAAGAAGTGTTATAATGGGCGGAAATCAAGAGGCCGTAACAATATTGACAATTCATAAAGCAAAGGGGCTGGAATTTCCAATCGTAATTTATCCTTTTGCAGACTCAGCAACATTTAGATCGTTTTCTAAAAAAGCGTGGCTTCCTGTTAGTGAGAAAAAAAACAGCATAGAACTTTTAGTGCCTTTTAACAAAGCCATTCAAAGCTATGGAGAGAAGGGAAAAAACATATACAATAAATTAAGACACCAACAAGAGCTAGATAATACGAACATATTATACGTCGCCTTAACTAGAGCGATAGAAGAACTTCATATAATTTCAAAACACCCAAAAAATAAGTCGATCAATTCACATAGTGAAATGTTTAGATCTTTTTTGGAAAGCGAAGAGATTTGGGAAGAAAACAGACTTCTTTATTCTTGGGGAAAAGAAAAAGAAAATGAAAACAAAACAAAACCAGAGCCATCCTCAAGAGGTTTAAGCAATTTATACAATAGACAGGTCTACACGAAAAAAGCAAAAATTGAATTTCAAAATCAACAAGTTTTGTTTGGAAAAACCCTTCACGAATTGATTTCTAAAATTCAATATTCGCATCAATTAGACAAGGAAATTTCGGAATTTAGAGAGTCTAAAAACATCAAAGGAATAAATAAAGAAGAAATTATCCAGCTGGTCAAACAAACCGTTAGTCACCCGAATCTAATAGGGTTGTTTGATACAAAAAACAAAGTGATTTGTGAAAAAGAAATATTTGTTAACCAAAGAAGAACAATTAGACCAGACAGGATAATAATAACAAGGCCTAATAATTGTATAATAGTAGATTACAAATCAGGGGAAAAACGAGCTAAAGATCTGAAGCAAGTGAGGGAGTATACAAGAGTTTTAGAGCAGATGGGCTATAAAATTCAACAGGCCTTGATCGTATATTTTATACCAGAAACAGAAGTTGTAGAGGTTAAATAGCGCAAAAACCCAAGGAATAAATATCTTATATTCTATAAATTCATTAAGTTTGCATTTATAGAATTTTTTAAAACAACTATTATAATGAAAAAATTAGGAAAATTAATATTGGTTTTTGCTGTGCTATTTTATGTTAACTCAACTCTAGCTCAAGACAAAAACAATCAATGGCAAGTTACTTTTGGTAATAATGCTGTAGATTTTCACCCAGTTGGAACAGACACGGAGGATAATCCTACGGGCCATCTGTTTAGTGAATATTTTAATATTCAAAAAAACTGGAACACACAAACGGCTATTAACTCATTTAGTATTTCAAGATTTGGAAATGAAAGTTTTTCATACGGTCTAAGAGGAACTCTAAACAGAGTGACTAGACTTGGAGATGAAAGAGCAAGAATTCCAGGAAAGAGAATAGCCAGTATTGATGCGGTTGTAACATACAACTTACCAGACTTCATGTCTTTCTGTAAGCTTGAGCCGTTCCTAGAAGGAGGAACAGGATATACTTGGTTTGGAAATCAGAGATCTACAACTATGAATGGAGGTTTTGGGGTTAATTATCCAGTTTCTGAGAAAGTGTCAATAAAATTAAACTCTGCATATAAGCACGCTTTTAACGACATGCAAGATTTAAAAGCTCATTTCCAACATAATATTGGAGTGGCTATTAGTTTTGGAGGAAAAGACACAGATGGAGATGGAATTTATGATCAATATGACGATTGTCCTGACCAGCCTGGCTTACCCGCTTTTAATGGGTGTCCAGACAATGACGGCGATGGGATTGTAAACAGCAAGGACTCTTGTCCTGACGTTGCAGGACTAGTTGAGTTTGATGGTTGTCCTGACACTGACGGAGACGGAATTCCTGACACTGAAGATAGATGTGTTAACGAGCCTGGCTCAATAGAAATGGGTGGATGTCCAGATACAGATGGAGATGGAGTAGCTGATGTTGACGACGGGTGTATTGAAGTTGCAGGACCAATTGAAAACAGCGGTTGTCCATGGCCTGATACAGATGGAGATGGCGTTTTAGACAAAGACGACAAGTGTCCTAATGTTGTTGGATTAGTAAACAACGCAGGATGTCCTAATCCATCTGAAGAAATTATGGAAAAACTAAATGCAGTTGGAGCACAAGTTCCTTTTGATCTTAATAAAGCGTTATTAGGAGAGAAAGTTAAAGGACTATTAGATTTTGTTGCTGATATAATGAAAGAGTACTCTGAGTCTAAATTCATTATTGAAGGACACACAGACAGCTCGGGTCCAAATGCATTTAACCAGAAACTTTCTGAAAACAGAGCGAATTCAGTTAAAGACTACTTAATAAACTCAGGAATTAGCGCTGATAGAATGTCTGCTGTAGGTTTTGGTGAAGGCCAGCCTACTGTTTCAAATGACACTAGAAAAGGTAGAATGACAAACAGAAGAGTTGAATTCAAGGTAGAAGACTAATTAAAACAATATTTTAATTATATTAAAAGCGTCTAATTTAAAATTAGACGCTTTTTTATTTTAACCCTATGAAATCTTTTTTAGAAAAAGTTTTAGAAGATGTGCAAAGAAAAAACATAGACATAGAGAAGGCCTGCTTTGTCTTACCCAACAAACGCTCCTCACAAGTGTTTAAAACCCTGCTTTTAAAAAAAACTAAACATCCTTTTTTTGCCCCTACAATTGAGAGTATAGATTCTTTTATTATTAAAATTTCAGAACTAAAAGAAATAAAAAACTCTATAGCTCTATACAAACTTTTTTCAACATATTGCACTATAAATAAAGGGAAAAACAACAACGCCGAAACTTTCAGTAGTTGGGGGAGCACGTTTATTAATGACACGATAGAAGTTGAGCAAAATTTATTAGAAGTTCAAGTTGTAGTAGAAGAATTAGTAGAAATTAATAAAATAAAAAATTGGGGAGAAATTAATAAAAAAAACACAGAAACTGATTTTTTTTGGGAGCAGCTACCTGAGCTATACAACAGTTTTAAAAAAACACTTTTAGAAAATAAACAGGGGACAAAAGGGATCTGTTACAGTGAAGCACAAAAAAACATAGAACACTACAAAGAGGCGAACAACAGTACAAAACATATTTTTATAGGGTTAAACGCGCTTAGTAAATCGGAAGAGCTAATCGTTAAGGAGTTGTTGAACTTTAATAAAGGGGAAGTTTATTGGGATATTGATCAGTCTTTTATTAACAACAAAAACCATGGAGCAGCGCACTTTATTAAAAACTACAAAAATAGCTGGGATCACTATATAAAGAATCCGTTTAATTGGGTTTCAGACGATTTTAAAGGCTTAAAAACAATTAATATTATAGAAGCAACAAAGTCTATCGGACAGGCCAAGGAAATAGGCGAAGCTCTTTTTCTTATTAATAAGGATAAGTCAAAAAAAGCAGCAGTGGTTCTAGGAGACGAAACTCTAATTGAGCCTGTTTTGAATCATTTGCCTGAGAGCATAAGGGACATCAGCATTGGCTCAGCCATCCCCTCAAGCATGCTTGAATTGAAAAAACTTTTAAAGTTAGTTTTGGAAATGCAGTCGAATAATTTAAAAAGCAAAAAAGCAAAACAGACAGACTCAATAGTTTCTTCTAGGATCATTAGAACAGCCCTTCAGGATTTAAATTTAGAAAATAAAAACAGCCTTTTATCACTAATTTTAAAAGCTTGGAAATCTCCAATAGAAGCTTTAAATAATCTTATTGGATTTGTAGAAAAACTATCGCCTAACAAAAACTTAAACGTTACAGATTTAACGGAATCAAAAGTAATTTTAGAGATTCTGTTAGAAGCGAGGGAATTAATAAAAGAAGGTAATAATATTAAAAACATTACGTCTTTAAAAGAGGTTTTATTTACTTTTTTAGAGGAAATACATCTTCCCTACGAGTCTGACAAGTACGCTACGACTCAGGTTATGGGGCTTTTAGAAACTAGGGCATTAGATTTTGAAACGGTTGTTATAAGCTCTGCAAATGAAGGATTTCTTCCAAAAGGAAAAAGTTTTGATTCATTAATCCCTTTTGACCTGAGAAAAAAACACAATTTGTTCACCTTTAACGATAGAGATAAAACTAATACTTATCATTTTTACAGACTTCTTCAAAGGGCACAAAATATTTTTCTGATATACAATAGTGTTAACGAAGGCATTAAAGGAGGAGAAAAAAGCAGGTATATTCATCAGCTAGAAATGGAAGGACTTGAAAATCATAAAATTATTTACAAAAGCACCACACTAAATCTGTCAAACAACAATAAGGAAATAAACATCATAAAATCACCTCGTTCTTTATTATTACTAAAACAACTTGCCATTAGCGGGTTTTCACCATCTTCCTTGGAAGTGTATTTAAGAAATCCTGAAGAGTTTTATTACTCAAAGCTTCTTAAAATAAACTCTATAAATGAAGACGAAGAGGAGTCGGTTAGCGCAAGAGTCGTTGGACTTATATTTCATGAATCTGTTGAAGAGCTATACAAGCCTCTAGTGAATAAAACAATTACCGTTCAACTTTTAAACTCTGTATCAAAGAAAGTAAATGAAGCTGTTAAAGCAAGTTTTATTAATAATTATGAAGCAGATTTTAATACGGGAAAAAACCTTATAGCATTTGAAGTCATTAAAAACGCCATAAAAAGACTCATCTCTAATGAATTGGAAGATGTAAAAAAGGGAAACACTATAAAGCTGCTTGCTCTAGAACAAAGAATTAACCAATCGATAGACATTAGCGAGTTAAATTACCCGGTTAAATTAAAGGGTATTATAGATAGGGTAGACATGAGAAATGAAACCATAAGGATAATTGATTATAAAACAGGGCTAGTGAAGCCAGGGGATTTAAAAATAAAGAATCCATCAACTCTTTGCGACAGCTCTTCTCAAACAAAAGCAATGCAATTAATGTGTTATGCTAGTATGTATTTAAAAAACAACAGAAGCCTAAAAGGACTAGAAGCGGGAATTGTTTCTTTTAGAGACTTAAACAGCGGCTTAATGAAGTTGACAATAAACAACCCATCAGAAAGGACAAGCTTTATTAAAACTTCTCATATTGATGAATTTGAAAAGTCATTAAAGAAATTAATCTTAGAGATGATGAATTCAGAAATTTCCTTTACAAAACCAGGTATTAATTAGCTCTATAGACAACCTCAAGCAAAACTTCATTTCTTCGATTAAAAACCTTATAAGGGCTATTATAAGAAAGCACAATAGGCCGATTGCTGATTATCGGTATGTTTTTTTCATTTAATTTATTAACTAGCAAACGATAGTTTTCAGATACTTTATTTGAATTAGAGTAACCACCATAAGTAATAGAAGCAAAAACCCCTTCTTTAGACTTATAAACCTCTATACTATTGTCTTTGGGCAAAATAATGTTTTTCTCTAAATATTTTACAGGCAAAACAAACTCCATAGTGTTTAAAGAACCTTTGTTAGTCATATAAACAGGAGCGGTCATGGCGATTTTTGTGTTATCTGAGTTATTTCCACTGATATATTTAAACAGCTTAGAGAAGTTGTTTTTAGAAGTGACTTTTGCTTTTATTGAAGGGGGATAATATCTTAGTTCAACATTATCTATCGTGTTTATAACTTTGTATTGTTGGATTTCGGTCTGTTGAGAGAACATAGTGATTGAAAATAAAAAAAATAGATATTTAGACATAATATTTAGGCTCGAGTTAATTTAACTGGGTATGTTTTTCCAGAATTCCACTGTGGAACATAAAGGTTCCAGTCATCATCAATGCAAACATCGTGCGGGTTTCTAAAACTGACCTGATCATATTTAGGCTTTACAAGCATTTTGTCCAAATAAGAAGGAGAACTGCCCCCAGGAAAGGAAACAACTTCATTGTTTTTGTCTAAAACAGCAAGCATCCCGTCATAAACCCCCCAATCTTTAGTGACTATGACAGCAAACAAAAGGTAGTCTCCTTTAATTACTGGTCTACACACATAACAGCCAGGAAGTTTAATAGTTTCTATCCATTTTCCTTCAAGAGAAAATCGTTTAAATTCATTTTTACTTCTAGAGGAGATTAATAGCGTTGGATTGGACTTAACTCTGCTGTCTATTGTTATTCCGTGACAACAATCAAACAAATCATTTCCATCACCATGACCTCCAAAATGACGAATATAATTCCCCTTATTATCGTATTGTATGATGTAGTCTAGCCCATAGCCGTCTGCAACATAAAAATCGCCATTTTCTGCAATTGCAATTTCAGTAGGCTTAAACTGAGAGGCGCTAGTGTAGGCTTTAATTTCTTTGGGATAGGATAGCTCTAAAAGCTTCTCCCCTTTGAGAGTCGTTTTGCAAAACCTATTAGAGTCTGGGTCGGTAATAAACAAGAATTCTTCCCCCCCCTGATCAACAATAGAAAGCCCATGTGCACCAGGATAGTTTAAAGTCCAAGAGTCTAAAACTTTTCCATTACGATCGTATATTAAAATATTATTCTTAGGATTTGTAGTCGTTAAAATGACCCTGTTTTTGGAATCCATAACCATTTCGTGACAGTGATCCACAGGATACGTATTTGAGTTTTGAACCCCCCAATCTTTATTAACTTTAAACTTAAAATCACCATGTCCAATAGAGTCATTTAAGCCCATTGTAGGGGCGCCATAAAGAGAAGGCAGATATAATGGAATAGAAGCCACTAAAGAAGTTTTTTTAATAAAAGATCTACGAGAGTTTTTTTTAATCATAGGGTATAAAAATCACTTCTAAGTTAAATAATATATATCAAAACTAGAAAGTAATGCGATGCGCTACCTCCAAGAACAAACAAGTGCCAAATAGCATGGGAATATTTCATCTTCTCAAGGCTATAAAAAATAGTGCCAAAAGAATAAAGAAGGCCACTTAAACCCAACAACATTAAGCCGTTAAACTCAAGAGCATTAAAAACATTTTTAAAATCTAGGACAACTAACCAGCCCATTGCTAGATAAAGCAGCAAGGAAAGCTTATCAAATTTTCCAGTAAAAAAAATTTTAAACACAGTCCCAATTAGGGCAATTGCCAAAACAGCAATAAAGATTTTAAGCCCATTTCCTTTATCCAAGGTGATTAAACAAATTGGAGCATAAGAACCAGCAATTAAATAGAAAATACTAACATGATCAAATATTCTGAGCTTTCGTTTAAGTTTTATGTCAGTCGTATAATGATATAATGTTGACGCCGCGTAGAGACAAATCATACCAAACTCAAAAAAAAGAATGCTCTCAAGGCTAAAACCTGTTAGATTTTGGTTGTAAAAAAGCAAAACTGGGAGTCCAATCACACTAAGAACAAACCCAATAAAGTGAGTAAGCGTATTCCAAAATTCTTCTTCTTTAGTTTCGTTCATTAATTAATTTTAAAAGATTTTTTTTAAGTTTTAATCGATCTATTTTTCCGTTAATTCTATCGAATTGTTTTAAACAATATATTTTTTTAGGTATTTCAAATGGCTTTAAATTTTGAAAAGCATTAGGCGCATCGCTGGGAATTTTTCCCTCAAAGACTAAAACAGATTTTTCACCAAGACTTTTGTCAGGGATTCCACAAATTGCAAAACTGCCCAAATAATAAAGACTTAAAATTTTTTCAATTTCTTCTGGAAAAATCTTGATTCCTCCCGAGTTAATTATAAAATCATTTCTGCCAAGCCAAATAAATTTTGTGTCAGAAATGAGCTCTATTTTATCTTTTGTTAATATAGGATGTTCGGAAAGATAAGGAGCGATAATCTCCAAACAGCCCTGTCTTGATTTAAAAGAAACTCCAGGGATTGCAGCAAACTCTTTTTCTCCTTTACTTAAACTCTTGACGGCTATATGAGATAAGGTTTCAGACATTCCGTAAGTCTCAAAAACGCCTAAAGAGTTGTCTAAAAGCTGTTTCTGAACCACAGATCTGGTTGGGCTTCCCCCTATAATCAAACAGTTAATTTTGTGAATATAGGGAATTGATTTTTCTAATTGATAGGGTGTCATGGCAACAAATTCAAAATTTTTAGACGAGCCTTTAATAGGGGCGTCATCAGGCTTTTGAATAAACAAGTCTAAACCCAAAACTAGCGCCCTAACCACCATCATTTTCCCAGCAATAAAGCTAATAGGCAAGCACAGCAACGCCCTGTCTTCTACTTTTAGTTTAAAAAACCTTCCGGTGTTTATTGCTGACTGAACCATTGCTTTTTTCTTTGCTAAAAAAATTTTTGGAGGGCCTGTTGAACCAGAAGATTGAACCTTAATGTTTAAATCAGCATTTAACCAATTTAAAATAAAACTATAGACGTCATTGTCTATAAACAACGACTTTTTACAATGTTCAATTAAAGATCGTTTATTATAAGAGAGCCCGTGTAATTTAAAGCTAGGGTGAACAAGAATTGACTTATTAGTCATAGAGTTTAAAAATATAATTGCTAAAAAATGCTGTTTCCCAGTTCTTTTTTGGATTATACTTTAAAAAACCTTTGTCTATATAACACGGAGAATCTATATTGTTAGAATAAAGCTGTCCTGTTCCAAGGCCTTGTTTCATTTTAGACTCTTTATTAAAAACCCATTGAGAGATAGCGTTTAAGCCAATATTACTTTCAAGAGCGCTTGTAGACCACCAGTTTATTTTTTTAGAACCTGCTATTTTTATCCAAGAATCGCAGGCTTTAAGACCGCCAACTAAACTGGGTTTTAAAATAATATATGCGGGGTTTATAAAAGAAAGCATCTTGGTTTGCATTTTGAGCGATGTTAATCCGATAAGCTCTTCATCTAAGGCAATTGCTAAAGGAGATTTTTCACATAAAAAAGCCATTTGATCCCACATTTTAGTCCTTATAGGCTGCTCTATAGAATGAATATCATAGTTAGAGAGAATCTTTAATTTTTCAAGTGCTGAATTAGGGCTAAATGAGCAGTTAGCATCTAATCTAATCTCAATATCTTTAGAAGAATATTCAAGCCTAAGAGATTTCAAAAGCTTACACTCTAAATCAAAATTTAAAGCTCCAATCTTAATCTTAATACAATCAAACCCATTTTCAATTTTTTCTTTAATTTGTTTTTTCATAAAGGACTGTTCTCCCATCCAAATTAATCCGTTTATAGGAATAGCTTTTTCCCCTTTAGTAAAACTAGAAGCCATCAAAACAAAAGGATCGAGGCTTTCAAAAGACAAATAGGCAGTTTCTAATCCAAAAAGAATTGAGGGATATAGCTCAAGTCTAGTTCTTAGAACGGCTATTCCAAGGCAGATATTATTACAGATTTCTTTTAATTTATCTTCATATGAAGAGGCTGGATCTGGGCTAAGCCCAGTAATCAAACTACACTCTCCCACCCCATATCCGTTTTTGTCGGTAATTACAATAAACCAGCTTTCTTTGGTCTTTAAAACCCCTCTCGAAGTTCCGCTAGGGACTTTAAAATTCAACAAATGTCTAAAATAATGAGCCTTCATGAACTAGATAATTTCTAAGTAATGTAAGGATAAAACCAATGAGTAAAAAACAGTAGCAAAGACGAGAGGTTTTAAAAGCTTATCAAATTTTTTAGGGTCAACAATATTAGAAATTTGGAGAAGATGCACAATTAACCACAAAATAATGAACGCAAACAGCCCCATTAATAAAGGTGAGCTAGAGTTTAATTTAAACAAAAATACACTCATTAAAACAATGGAAATAGCAATTAAAAGATAATGATATAACCTAGAAAAGTGAGTTCCAAGAGAAACAGCCAGAGTTTTTTTCCCCATTAATTGGTCATTTTCTAAATCTCTCATGTTGTTTAAATTCAACACACCTGCCCCTAAAAGTCCAACGGTACAGGCCGGATAAAGAAGCGAAAAATTTAAAGAGGACGTAAACAAATAATTCGAGCCTAAAACACTAACCAATCCAAAAAAAACAAAAACAAAAACATCTCCATATCCACTGTACCCATAAGCGTTTTCACCCACAGTATATTTTATGGCAGCAATAATCGCTAAAACTCCTAATCCAATAAAGACTACAAAAGAGAAAAAGTCTTTGCTAAAGGATACGTAAACTAATAAAACTGTCAAAACAAGAGATATAAAGGAAGATATTATTATACCTTTTTTCATTTCTTGAGGGCTAATAATTCCCGATTGAAGAGCTCTTTTTGGGCCGATTCTATTTTTATCTGTCCCTTTTACTCCGTCACCATAGTCGTTTGCAAAATTGGAAAGAATCTGATACGATATGGTTGTTGCTAAAGCAAGTATAAAAATGAACAAGTTAAAATCGAGAGCGCTGTAAGAGGCAAAGGAGCCAATAAAAACACCTGACATCGACAAAGGAAGTGTTCTTAGCCTGGCTGCAGAAACCCAGGAGCTAAATTTTGAAATATTGTTTTTTGACAACGATTTTTTAATAATGATTAAGGAAATTTAGGAAACTTTTTAAAGTCAGGCGTACGTTTTTCTAGAAAAGCATTTTTACCTTCTTGAGCTTCTTCCGTTAAATAGTATAATAAAGTAGCGTCACCGGCAAGCTGCATTAACCCATGTTGACCATCAAGCTCCGCGTTAAGACTTCTTTTGATCATTCTAAGCGCTAAAGGACTTCTTTGTTGCATAATTGCACACCAACCTAGAACTGTTTCTTCTAACTTTTTTAAAGGAACAACTTTATTTACCATCCCCATTTCGAAAGCTTCTTTCGCAGAATATTGTTGACATAAAAACCAAATTTCCCTTGCTTTTTTTTGTCCGACGTGTCGAGCTAGATATGATGACCCAAATCCTCCGTCAAAGCTCCCAACTTTAGGGCCAGTTTGTCCAAAAACAGCATTTTCACTAGCAATGGTTAAGTCACAAACAACATGTAAAACATGCCCTCCTCCAATAGCGTATCCGTTAACCATAGCGATAACAGGCTTAGGAATTTCTCTTATTTTTTTATGTAAATCCAAAACATTTAATCTTGGAACCCCATCATCGCCGATGTAACCTCCAGACCCTTTTACATTTTGGTCCCCTCCGCTACAAAAAGCCTTGTCACCTTCACCAGTAAAAACGACAACATCAATATCATTTCTTTCGCGACAAAGATCAATTGCTTCAAGCATTTGAATATTTGTTTCTGGCCTAAAAGCATTGTAAACCTTTGGCCTATTGATGGTTATTTTAGCAACTCCTTTATATAATTCAAATTTTATATCAGAGTACTTTTTAATATGTTCCCACTTAATTGTCATGAAAAATTTTTATTAAAGATAAGGTTTTCTAGAGAGAAATCAACCGCTAAGCTCTAGACAAAAACTGAAAATAATTTTTTAAAGTATCAGAACTAAGTTTAGAGGAAGTGGTTATTTCTAAAATCTTAGGAGCACTTGATTTTTTAAAAAAACCATTTAAAGCTATTTTTAGCCCAAGTTTAGATTTTTTGTTTTGATATTTGAACCCATACATTTTTGCTAGTTGTTTAGCACTCAACTTGTGGGGGGTTTCAATGAAAGAAGAAAAAAACTTATTTTCTTTATGGCCTGGCAATATTTTAAAGATTCCACCGCCATGATTATTAATTATAATAATTCTAAAATCTGAATTAATATAGCTATTCCAAAGACCATTAGCATCATAGAAAAAACTCAAATCTCCTGTCACTAATAACGTCGGAGTTTTATTGACGACTGACGCCCCAACTGCAGTTGACGTGCTTCCGTCAATCCCACTAGTTCCTCTGTTGCAATAGACAGAATTAACTTCAGGCATTTTAAAAAGCTGTAAATATCTTATCGGAGAACTATTAGCAACATGCACTTGATAATAAGCGGGAATTTTAGATGATAAAACAGAAAAGACAATCAAATCTGAAAACGGTGCCTGCTTAATAAAATTCTTGTGACACAATTGGTGTTTGTTATATAGTTCAAGCCATGAATTCTGGTAATTTAAATCTACAGTAGTCTGTAAAAGTGTTTTTTCAAAAAACAAATTAGGATCTACTTTAATGTGCTCTACGCCACAGTAAAAAGTATCATTGGGCGTATTAAGGCCAATATGAAGATGATGTGTAGCAGGGTAATCTCTTAGAAATTGTTTTATTTTTTTTGAAATTATCATTCCGCCAAGCGTAATTAATATTTGCGGTTTTAAATTTGAAAAAACGGCTTTTTTGTTTTTCAAATTTTCAATAGGAGCGATTATTTTATCAATATTTGCAAAAAAAGATTTGTGGCTTAAATTAGACGTAGATTCTGTTAGTACAACTACACTAGTTTTTTCTGCTAATTTTTTTCGGGTTTTTATTGACAAATAATTAGGCGTGGAACAGCCTATTAACATTAATATTTTAGATTTTTTTTCAAATAAAGGTATAAACTCGTCTAGGCTTACTTTTTGCTCAAAAACATCTAAACGTTGAGGTTTTTTTGACAGTTTAATTGTTGCGCTAGAAATAAAATCATATAAAGGCTCTTCAAAAGGAATGTTAATATGTATAGGTTTTTTTGATTGAATTGCATTAAAAAAACTTGAATAGATGAGCTCTTCATTAAAGTCTTGAATTTTTGATTGTTGTTTTTTTATTGAAGCTGTACTCAAAGGGGTTTTAATTAATTTTTGAATATTGCTTTTAAGAATAGCCTGAGTTTGATGGGTTACATCCTGTAGCAAGGAATTTGATGATAAAATATTATTTCCAAAAACTTTATTTTGATCAATTGTTTGACCGTCGCCTATATTGATTTTATATGTTGGCCGATCTGTTGAAAGCACAATTAAAGGGATGTTACTGTAATATGCTTCTGCTATTGCTGGAGAATAATTCAATAAAGCCGTTCCTGAAGTACATAACAATATTACAGGGGTTTTTGTTTGTTGAGCAATCCCAAGAGCAAAAAATCCTGCGGATCTTTCATCGACAATACTATAGCAATTAAATTTCTTGTTAGAAGCGAATCCGATTGCCAAAGGAACATTTCTGGATCCAGGAGAAATAACGACGTCAGTTGTATTGAACCTTAAACAGTAAAGTAAAATCGTTTGTGCAGATGGTATTGTTGGATACATCATTAAGTCTACAAATGTAGTAAATGAATTAATGAGCTACTTAAAAAGAACATCCATCATAGTTTGAGATTTATGTATTATTTCTTCCCATTCTTTTTCAGGGCTACTCTCTTGAGTTATCCCTCCCCCCACAAAGAGCTTGGCTTTATTATTGGCTATCTGTAAGCACCTAAGGTTTACAAAAAGGCTACAGTTTTCGGGGGCAATTTTCCCTAAATACCCTGAATAAAAGGACCTCTCGTGTTTTTCTTTTTTATTTATGATTGAAATTGCCTTCTTTTTTGGCACACCAGCAACTGCAGGAGTCGGATGAAGAGCTGCTATTATTTCCTTAGGAGATTTAGTTGTAAAGCCAGTAATGGCAGTTTTTAAATGCTCAATTCTGCCAGCTTTTGAAGTTTGAGGTTTTAGAAAAGTTAACTTTTCACAAAGAGGAGTCAACGTCTTTTTAATTTCGTCTTGAACTATTTTTTGTTCAAAGAGCTCTTTTTCCCCCCAATTTAAACCGGGCAGACTTTTTGTTCCCGCTAAAGCCATTGTTGAAATTTTATTGTTTTGAATTTCGACAAGAGTTTCGGGACTTGCTCCCATCCAAAAACCTTCTTTAGGATGAAAAAACAAATAACAAAATGCGCTTGGATACAAGTCTAAGGTATTTTTGAAATAATCAATGGCATTTTTAGACTTAAGGTCAAACTCAAAACATTTAGAATAAACAACTTTGATTAAATCTGTAGAGGAAATATTGTCTATGATACTTACAACATCATTAAGATATTGTTCTTTAGATTTTTTAAAATCTAAATCTGGCTTGTCTTCAAAAAAAGACAAATCTTTTGACATACTGTTTTTTAAATAACGTGTTGAAACAACATTGTTAGAAGAAATAAGATACCCTCCATTATTAGTGTTAAACGGTTTTATAAGAAACCCAGAGCCAGAAGGGTTGATTTCTTTTTTTGGAGCCTTCTTTAGACCCATATAGCACTCTAACAAAGTAGAGTCAGGAGTTCGAAATGCAGCAAACGAGTGCTTTTCTGTTACTAACAAATTTAATTGATCAAAAAAAGCGTTATGGGAGATCATTTATAATTAAAAAAATTTATTTAGTAGCTATATAAATAGAAGTTGCTCCAAGCATTAAAGGCTTAACATCAACGTTGTTAAAGCCACAATTTTCTAAGATAGAAACAAATCGTTTTCCACTAGGAAATTTTTCTGCGGATTTTTGAAGGTATTGATAAGCTTTTTTTTCTTTAGAGAAAACAGAACCAACAAAAGGGATGAAAGACCTGCTAAACAAAAAGTAAAAAAACCTTATAATAATATTTTTTGGAACAGATGTTTCAAGTATGATTAAAACACCATTACTTTTAAGTACGCGACAGCTTTCTTCAAGGCCTTTTTCTAAGTTTTGAAAGTTCCTAACTCCAAAACCAATAGTTACTACGTCAAAACTTGAATCTGAATAGCTAAGATTTTCCGCATCACCAGATTTTAAAACCACAGTATCAGACAAGTTTTTGGCAACAACTTTTTTCCTTCCTACTTCCAACATTTTTTCCGAAATGTCAACTCCGATTATTTTTGCGTCTTTTATTTTTGCAAGCTCTAAAGCAATGTCAGCAGTTCCTGTAGCAATATCTAAAATTGTTTTAGGGTCATGACTTTTAGCAATCGAATACATTTTCTTTTTCCATCTTATATCATTTCCAAAAGTCATTACTCGATTTAAAAAATCATATTCAACAGAAATTGAATCAAACATGTTTTCAATTTGAGTTTTTTTAGAAGAATTAAGAAATTGATTAGGTTTCATATATTTTTTATAAAATACCAGGACAAAGATAATTAATTAGGGTCATTTGAAGTCAAAAGAAAATCAATACAATAAATGTTTTTGATCTTCGTTTTTCCATCCACATTGATAAGTATAATTAACAAAATAAACGGTTAAATCTGCTTGATACTTGTATTTTACAAAGAATATTTTTTTTTCTGATTGATAATTATTTTTTGTGAAATACCAAAGACCAGAGTTACCCTTTGCTTTATAGGCTTGATCAACTTTATAAGCCCTTAAGTCAGCTTGATATTCTTTGTCGACAACAAAAACCTTTAGATCTGCCTGGTATGCATTTTTTGTAATATAAATTTTTTGGGCACTTAAGCCATAGCATAAAATAAAAGCAATTAAAAACGAAATAAAATGATTCATTAAAATATAATTGTCAAAAACAATGCCATTTTAGAAAATCAAATTCAAATCTTCCATCCAGGCCTGTAGTTTCTAGTTACAAATTGATTTGCCTCTTCTAGATTGGTTATTTTCATGTTTTCACCATCCCAAAGAAGTTTTTTTCTGGCAAAAAAGTCAAACCCTCCATTAGAACTTTCTTTTCGTAACATATAGCTTCTAATGGCTAGATTTCCCATCAAGACAGTTTCTGTCATTGGCCCTGCGTAATCAAAAGACGAAGTTAAATTAAGATGCTCTTCACTGTTAAACCCTGCTTTACAGGCGTCAACCCATTTTCTTTGATGGCCATATTCAGGCTCAGGCATTTCTTCTTTATCGGGACCAAATTCAGTTTCTCCATCATAAAGATATAGTTTAGGCGTAAGGGGAGAGCTGTCATTTATGTTGGTAGAAATAATTCCTTTTTCACCAATCATTAAAACTCCGTTTTGACTGCCAGGCCCGCCAATATCGCTATTTGGAGGAATTATATCTGGGTGTGGAGGCCTAATTCCTCCATCTGTCCAAGTTAATTGAATTGGAGAATCGTTTTTTTCTGTTGAATCAAAATTTAAAGTAATCAAAGATGAAGGCGGGCATCCTTCTGGGTGATAGTCAGGGTTCCACATCTTAGTAAAAACACTTCCAACGCTACATTCAGCATCTTTAGGATACTTTAATCCTAATGTCCTAAAAGGAATATCAATTAAATGACACCCTACATCTCCAAGCGCTCCAGTTCCATATTCCCACCATCCTCTCCAATTGAACGGGTGTAAATTTGGAGTATATGGTTTCTCGCTAGCTGGCCCTAGCCATAAATTCCAATCTAAAGATTTTGGCTTAAGACTAGCGTTTGGAGATGGCATTTTAATTCCTTGCGGCCATACAGGTCTATTGGTCCAAACTTTAACCTCAGAAATTTTACCTACTTTTCCAGAATCAACCCACTCTTGAACCATTTGGAGCAAAGGGTTGGACCCCCCTTGATTACCCATTTGAGTAACTACTTTTTGTTTTCTAGCAAGGGTTGTAAGAAGCCTTGCCTCCCTAATATTATGAGTAATGGGTTTTTGAACATAAACATGTTTATCTCTTTCCATTGCATAGACAGCAGCAGAGCCATGGACATGGTCTGGAGTAGAGATAGTTACAGCATCTATGTCTTTTTCATTATCTAGCATCTTTCTAAAATCAGAATATAGCTTTGCTTTCGGGAATCTTTTTACAGAATTTGATGCACTTCCAGAGAAATCAACATCACAGAGAGAAACTATTCTTTCCCTTCCGTTTACCGAAGAATTATATATATCACTAATTCCTTTCCCTCCAGAGCCAATCGCTGCTAAATTTAATTGATCACTAGGAGCTGTATATCCTGGCCCACCTAAAACGTTTCTAGGCACAATAAATACTCCAGCACCAAAAACTGAGGATTTTTTTATAAAAGTTCTTCTTGATTTTTTCGAATTCATAATTTACTTCTTTTATTAAGTTCTTTACTTAAATGTAATCTAATATCATTAATTAACAAACACTCCAAAGACAGATTATTTAAAAGGCTCATCTTTTTTCATTACAATTCTTGAAGGTGTATCATTTCCATTAACAATCGAGAGAGTGCCTATCGCTATAGCCTTAATTGTTTCTGAAACAGTAAAAAGGTCTAGCGTTTTAGTTTCGTCAGAAACCTTATGATAGTCAAGATCTTTATCCATTGGACTCGTTGAAAAGGTGTGGGCTGGAACGCCAAGCCTAGCTAAAGAGGCGTTATCTGATCTAAAAAATAAACGAAAATTAACATAAGGATCTGGGTAAAGGCTATAGTCAGATTCTTCGAGATTTTTTTGAATAATTTGTCCAAAATCTGAACGATCAAACCCTGTAAGCCATGCTGTCTTTGGTCCAAAAGGAGATTCTTTGCCAATCATTTCAATATTAATTCCAGCTATAATGTTTTCAGGATTTATTTGTTTGCCAAAATAATTAGAACCTATTAACCCCATTTCTTCAGCGGTAAAAGCTACAAACAAAAGACTTCTTTCGTTTATGTTTTGAGTTTTGTAATGTTCCGCTAAAGCTAGAACAGCACTTACTCCTGAAGCATTGTCGTTAGCTCCATTAAAAATTAAATCCCCTTTTTCGCCAGTTTTCATGCCAAGATGATCGTAATGCGCAGAGATAATAACGTATTCATCAGCTTTGCTTTTACCTTCTAAAACACCAATAACATTGAATAAACTCATGTCTTTTGAACTAAAGCTTTGACGAAAGGAATTTTGAGATTCAAATTTGTCTAAGCCAATACGTTCAAATTCTGATTCAATGTATTTTGCAGCCATTTCAATCCCTTGTGATCCAGCTTTTCTACCTTCCATTAGATTATCAGCAAGTGTGGTGAGGTGTTTTTCAACTAATTTTTCATTAATTATTTGAGAGTGAGCCTTGCTTGAGAAGCAGACAAGTAAAATCAATAACAATTTTTTTATCATAGCACAAGAGTTTTTAATTAGTTAACGAATTGAGGTTGCAATTTTCAATCCTTCGACTGTCAATAAGCGTTACAATTTTCCACCCATCATCACCCTTGAACAAATTAAACGAATTTACGCCACAATGACTAAAATTGCCTTTGACCCAAAACTCGTAGCTCACCCATGCATTAGCAAGTTTTCCATCTATTTTGATCTCAAACCCAGTCAGTTTTTCCTTCCAATTAGCATCAGAAGGCCTTTGTAGTAAAACATTTAAAAAAGAATAAAATGGCATGGGACTTAAAACAGCTTTTCCATCTTGAGCCGTGCTAGTTGACAAGAGTTTAAAGTCAATCGAATAAACAGTTGAGGCTATGGTTAGGGAATCTTTTTCATGAAATCCAATAAAAAACTTTTCAATGACTCTTTGAACCTCTTCTTTCTCTAAATTTTGACTATTTAAATTAAATAGGAACCCCAAAAACATAAAACAGAAAAAGATTTTTTTCATTTCTTTAAATAGATAGAAGATTCTTTTTTATTAACCTTAGTTATTTTAATTGACGAGCCATCGCTATTAATAAAAACATGAGCATCATACAACATCACACTTCCGATAGATGCTGTAATTTCTGAACGATCATAAACTCGAGAACTTAGCGTTATTAAAACAGAATCAGGATAAGAAATGGTCATTCTTTCCGTGTCAATAATGAAAGATTCTTTGTCGTTTCCCCAGGCTCCATTTATTTCAGAAATAGCGGTAATTTCCCTAAAATCGTTAGAGCAAGAAAAAAGAGCATACGATAATAAAAAGAAGAAAAGGACTCTCATGATTTATAAGGTGTTGCCGTTAATCTGTTTAAAAACATCGGAACAATTATCATGATTTTTCATAATTATAAGAGTAACTCATAAGTTGCATTTATTACAGTTTCGCTATCAAACCTTCGTATAACATTTTTATATAATGTTCATAACAGCGATCTTTAGAATCACGAATATTTCAACAAATAATATACTAAAAAAAGAGACAGTGTTCAAATAGTCTAAATAAAATTTCTAATAAATTTCATAAGATAGTGCAAAGGATAACTTTAGGGTTAAATGTATTGTAATTTCATCAAGCTAGACAATCGTATAAAGCATTTAAGATCAGCAGATTGTTTTAAAAACTATAACTTTAAGCAATTAAACTTTAACAAAATGAAGAAAATTATTTTTAATCTATCCTTATTGCTAATGTTGTTATCGATAGCTTCATGTAGCAATAACAATAAAAAGCCTCTTGATTCGTCAGACTATGATAGAGCTGCAAAACATTTAGGACAAAACTTAAACAAACATTTGTTTAACATCCTTAATTATCAAAGTTGGGATGAAGGCTTTTTCCTTTATAATGTTAAAGGCAAATCAGAAACTAAAGGATATAAACTAAACTTATCAACTAACGAGCTGTCGCCTACTTTGAGCCCAAACAAAAGAAAAAGTCAAGACTTCTCTAGAAACAGAAAGGAATTTGTTTCTCCAAATGGCAAGTTAGCGGCTTTTATAGATAATTATAATTTGTGGGTAAGAAATACAGCTAACGATGTAAAAACCCAGCTAACTTTTGATGGAAAAAAAGATTATGGATATGCAACTAATAATGCAGGGTGGGTGCAATCGGCTGGTCCGGTTTTAAGGTGGAGTCCAAAATCTAATAAAATTGCAACTTTTAGGCAGGACGCTATAGGCGTTGGAGAAATGTATTTAACCACTACAAACATAGGTCACCCCAAGCTTCAAGCGTGGAAATATGCATTGCCAGGGGACTCCAAAATATTTGAGATAGAAAGGATCATAATTGATTTAAAGGCTAATAATAAAATAATAAAGCTGAACATGAAGAATGACTTCCAGCGATCTACAACAACTGACCACATTGCAGGCAGAGGAGGAGAATTCTTAGACACCCAGTGGAGTCAAGACGAATCAAGGCTGGCATTTGTTTCATCATCAAGAGACCATAAAGAGGCTCACCTGCAAATTGCAGACGCAAAAACAGGAGAGGTTTCTTCAATTTTTAAAGAAAATGTAGAGACGTATTATGAATCTGGTGTAAGAAGCGAAAACTGGGAAGTTTTATTTGAGTCAAATGAATTTATATGGTATTCTGAAAAAGATAATTGGGGACATTTATACATATATGATTTAAAAACAAAGAAATTAAAAAATCAAATTACAAAAGGAAATTGGCTAGTTAGAAGCCTGAGACATATTGACCCTTTAACTAGAGAAATATTTTTTACAGCAGGTGGGAAAGAAAAAGGCAACCCTTATCATGTTTATTTTTACAAAGTCAATTTTGATGGCAGTGACCTAACCTGTTTAACACCAGAATTTGGAACACACACGATTAATGCTTCTCCAAACTGGAATTATTTTGTAACTACTTATTCAACAACAACATCCCCTCCTGTTTCTGTTTTAAAAAACAGAAATGGGGACAAATTAGCAGAATTAGCATCTGCAAACATTACAGCGTTAGAAAAAAACGGATGGCAAAAGCCCATAGAATTTTCAGTAAAAGCAAGGGATAATAAAACAGACTTATTTGGAATAATGTATGTACCTAGTTATTATACTGAAAATGATAAATATCCTGTTTTGAATTATATTTATCCTGGACCACAATCTGGCAGCGTTGGAAACTATTCTTTTAATGTTGCTAGACGTGATTATCAGGCCTTAGCAGAACTAGGGTTTGTTGTAGTTAGTGTAGATGCGATGGGGACTCCTGGAAGATCTAAGTCTTTTCATGACGCATATTATGGAAACATGGGAGATAATGGTTTGCCAGATAACATAACTACAATAGAGCAGCTTTCAAGTCGATATAATTCAATGGACATTTCTAAAGTAGGTATTTGGGGACATTCTGGTGGTGGATTTGCATCCACAGCGGCACTTCTTCGTTATCCAAACTTTTATAAAGTTGCCGTTTCTAGTTCGGGAAATCATGACAACAGAAATTATGAAGCAGATTGGGGAGAAAAATGGCATGGATTATTAACACCACTTGAACTAGATTTTCAAGACGGCAAATCAGAGTATGACGTAACGAAGTCCAATTATGATATACAGGCAAATCAACTGCTGGCAGAAAACCTACAAGGCAAGCTGTTAATTTCCCATGGGATGCTAGATGACAATGTACCCCCCTCCAACACTATGCTTGTGGTGGACGCTCTTATTAAAGCAAATAAAGATTTTGATTTAATATTATTTCCAAATAAAAGACATGGCTATGGAGATATGAATGATTATATGACAAGAAGAAAATGGGATTATTTTATAAAGCATTTAAAAGGAATAGAGCCGCCAAAAAATTATATATTTAGCAAAGACTAATTATGAAAACGAAAAAAGAAATTGTTAAGGACTGGATAACGAGATATACTGGAGTTAAAATAGAGTCTTTCGGAGAGTACATACTATTAACAAATTTCCAAAAATATGTTGAAGAATTTGCTTTATTAAACAAGGTTAAGGTTGATGGTTCTGAAAAAAACATGCCATCATCAACGCACGATAATATCACTATTATAAATTTTGGAATGGGGAGCCCTAACGCCGCTACCGTGATGGACTTACTTATTGCAATAAAGCCTAAAGCAGTTTTGTTTTTAGGAAAGTGTGGAGGATTAAAAAAGAGAATTGGTCTTGGTGATTTCGTTTTACCAATTGGTGCTATTAGAGGAGAAGGAACTTCTAATGACTACTTCCCTATAGAAGTTCCCGCAATGCCTTCTTTTTCTTTGCAAAGAGCCGTTTCTTCCGCTTTAAAATATCAAAAAATTGATTATTGGACTGGAACAGTTTTTACTACAAACAGAAGGGTTTGGGAGTTTGACACGAAATTTAAAAACTACCTTAAAAAAGTAAGAGCTTACTCTATTGATATGGAAACCGCAACGCTTTTTACAGTAGGGTTTCATAATAGAATTCCTATAGGGGCTTTATTGCTGGTAACAGATCAACCAATGGTTCCTGAAGGCGTAAAAACAGAAGCCAAAGATGATGTAAATTCAGCGTTGTTCGATAAAAAACATTTAATAATAGGAATTGAATCATTAAAGCAGATAATAAACAACGAAGACACTATTAGACATTTGAAATTTTGATTTTCAAATAATAAAAGTAAAAGCTAGCCCTTTAATTTGTTTTTTAAACCTAGCCAAGCTCCTCCGTTATAAACAGTATTAAATCCTTGAGATAAAAGTATTTTTTTTGCAGAAACACTTCTCATTCCTGACGCGCAGCAGGTTATAATAGCATTTCCTTTTTTTAAATTTTTTAGTCCGTTTGAAAGCTCTTGAACAGGAATGTTGACTGACCCTATTATGTGTCCTCTAGAAAATTCATTTTTAGTTCTTACGTCTAAAATAATGACGCCGGCTAGAACAAGTTTGTTAAAATCTATTTTAGTTGAAAAGCCAAAAAGTAGTTTTATAAAATCAAACATAATTAAAGGTTTAAGTACGATAAGTTAATGATTTTAAAAGGAGATATCAGGCTTATATTAAATCTAATTTAAGCCCCGATTTGTTCTCAAACATAAAAAGAAAGATGGGTTAGTTTTTAGTATTTATGCACAATTCTTTTTTAGAATAGTTGTTTGTTAAGTTGGCGAATTTTATTGAAGCCAAGAGTCCTAAAACAGAAAATAGAACTAAAATTGTGAACACGTACTGATGACCAAGAATACCAGGGTATTTGTCTAAAAAATATCCAATAATTGGACTTGCGAAAATATCAGGAGTATATCCAACGACTGAAATCACTCCAACGGCTGTGCCTGTCATCAAAAGAGGAATACGACCTTCTTGCATGATAGAGAAATATAAAGCACGAATAGCGTATGTTCCTGTAGCAACAATAATTAGTGAAAAGAAAAAGACAAAATTCATATTTAATTGAACAATTCCGAAGGCAAAGATTGTGGACCCTATTAGCATAGTAATAAATCCAAAAATAATAAAATAAATATAATTTTTTTTACCTGCTAACAATGCAATTATTACACAAACTAATGGTCGAAGATATAATTGTAATGAACCAATGTTTGCAGCTTCTATATGATTGAAAAGCATTACTTCAGAGGCATATAAAGAGTAAATATCAGTTACCTTATAGCCTACATAAGCAGAAATTATAATAATCATTATTAACCATACGGATTGAATTTTTAAAACCGCCTTAACATGAGAAAGTGTAGAGAAAGTGTTTTTAGCTTCACTTTTTTGATTTGATTCCATAAAAAAGAGAACTAAGATCCCGTTTAAAAAAACCATAAATGATGAAAATAAAATGACATATCTAAAGGCGTCTTTACGTTCAATTAAGCTAGCAGACTCTATATCGTTAGTCAAAAAGAAAGAAAAAATCAACACCCCTAAACTTCCCATCGATGCGGCTACCAATCCCCTCCCACCATCCAAAAACCCAAAAGCTTGACCCTGGTTTTTAGCACCCCCCCAAACACGGGCGGCCTTAATCATAGCGCCCCAAAACAAAAACACAGTTGTAAAGCCCCAATAACCATATAAAATTTGCAAGACAAAATAAGAAGGATAAATGGCTAAAACCAGCCCTCCTAAAGCTGTAAAAAAAAGCGAACTTGCTATTAAATTCTTTGGCTGAAACCTGTCTGAAATTACTCCTCCATATACATAAGATAATAAAGCTACTGTCCCGTAAACGGAAAACAAGCTTCCTAGCTGTAGGTTGCTTAAACTGAAAACCTCTAAGAATGTAGGTCTAAAGATTCTGGCTAAAACGTATGGTAATACAAAAATTAATTCTCCAGAAAGTATTAATAAAGTTATACTTAAAAAAGAACCCTTTTTAAGTGCAGGATCTTTCAATTTTCTTGATTTTTCACAATATACATTAATTAAAAAGGATCAAAAAAAGAAGACATGCCTCTGGTTTCTTTTTTGGAGTAAATAACATTGTCGTTGCCATCACAAGGCCTAAACAAATAAGGCCAAAGACTCTCTAGGATTTACACGCGTAGGGAATGTTTATTAAAACAATCTTGAGGAGAATCCAGTAGCAAGAGTAGAGAATTGTTTCTTAATTTTTTTTAACAATGTATTAATCTTTATAAAACTTCTATTATTGCTCGTCAGGATTGAGGATTTTTTAAAGACCTTTCTAAGATACTTACTAGATTAATCCATAAAGCTTAACTTTGCCAATATGATTCCGGAAAAAATTGCATTTCTTTTTGTTTTAGCCTTCTTTTTAATTGTTTTTATTCAAAGCGGTATCGATAAGGTATTTGACTTTAAAGGAAACTTAAGTTTTTTGAATGATTTATTAGGGGCCTTCTTTTCGCGGCCATTAATTACGCTTGCTTTGATTTCGGTTACAATATTGGAACTACTTTCTGGGCTGCTATGCCTAATAGGAATTGTTGATGTTCTTTTTAACGGATCTAATTTTATTGGTCTTCTTGGTCTAATTATAGGATCATTCGCGCTGTTGGTTCTTTTGTTTGGTCAACGCGTTTCTAAAAATTATGATGGAGCAAAAACAATAGCTATTTATTTTATTTTAGCAACGATGGGCATTGCGCTGGCCTAGTCTATTCTTTTTAGAAAACACATAGTTTTTGAGATTTTATACCTTTAAGTAAGTTCTTTGCTAAACATCTAAAAACAAAAAACCCCTCAATTAAGAAGGGTTTTAAGGGTGGTCCCACCAGGACTCGAACCTGGGACCAATTGATTATGAGTCAACTACTCTAACCAACTGAGCTATAGGACCTTTGTTTCGTTATAAATAACGAAAAGCAAACTTAAGAATTATTAATACTATTTTAAAGGATAACATAATTTAATTATGCGATTATAATATTAATAATTTAATAATAAGATCTTTAACAAATCCTCAGTAAAAAGTGTTAAAAAGTGTTAAAACAGCAACTATTAAGTTAATTTTTTGTAAATTAAGTATCTAACTAAAAAATATATTATGGAAAAATTTGTTAACATGGTTTTGGATTTTCCTCATATGGTAAATCAAAAACTTCCAAAGAATGGCTTTAACGAAATGATGGATAACTCCGAAAAATCAATAAGCGGATGGGTCGGAACTTTTTTTAAAGTCGGCGCTTTAGTTGTTCTTATTGCAATGCTTATTTCAGTTTTTACAGGTGGAATGGAGGCTTTTAATGGAGCCGAAGGAGGTCTTGGAAAAGCTTCCGCTATTGTATGCATGCTAATTCTACTTTATGCTGCATTTCCAATTGCACAAGTAATTAGATCAGCTGGAGATTCTTTAGCGGCATCTAAAAGTGGAATGGTTGACTTCTTTTTTAAAGATGTGATCGTTGCAAACATTAAAGCTTTTGGACACATTACTGCTTTAGTAGCGTTATTTGGCGCTATTTGCGCAACTATTGGATGGATTCTTTCTTCAGGAGGAATGTCAATGGACGTTGGTATAGTAGATGGATTTGCAGACGCTTATGGACTTCCTATTGATGCGATGGCAGCGTTTATGTCCATGCTTGGTCTTGAGTTTGTTGGCGGTGTTATAGAATACTTCTTCAGTATGGATGTTACAGGATCTGAAGCAACAGGCTATAACCTTGACGGTGCATTAGCAGTTGGCTGGGAGTATGTTCAGGTAGTAGTAATTCTTGTTCAACTTTATGTAGCATTAGCTTTTTATAGCTTCTTTTATGGAATTTTAAGTTCTTTATTTAACTGGATAAAGAGCCCTTATTTACCATTTAAATCAAGCTAAGCGATTAGCTTTATAAATTTAATTTAATAAAAAAAGCCCTTTCTAATAATTTAGATAGGGCTTTTTTTTAATTCTAAAATAAAAGGTTATTCCGATGGAACAGGTAATGTAGCAGCTCTTTCGTAAACATAAAAAGCGCCAACCTTACCGTCTTTAATAAAGGCATCCATAATTTGACTAGCATTAATCACCTCTCCTTCAACCTCAAGAGAAAGGTCACTACCAGAAATTACCCATTGCCCATCTTGACCTTCAACCTCCATGGTGTAAGAAAAGTAGGGATCCCATTTTGGGTTATTATTTTCAAACCATTCAGACAAAAATTCGCTATGAGCTTGAGCCCCTTTTATGTATTCTCCTCTAGGGCCCCAAATAGCAATAGAATCATGACTCATAGAGGCAATTTTAGCTAAATCTCTTTTGTTGTGAGCGTCGATATATTCATCCCATAATTTTAAATTTGAAGGATCTCCATCATAAACATCAGATCTTCCATCAGCTGTAGATAAATATCCCGCAGGGTTATTAACCTCAACTTCTACAATCTCCGCGTCAGGAGACATTGACGCTGCTACTTTTTGCACAGCAGTATTATTGCAAGAAGTCAATAAACTTAAAGCAAATAATAATAATAAATTTCTCATAAAATTTTTTTAGATAGACTAAAGATAGTAAACGGAATCTATTTCATTTATTTTCCGAAGTATTTTACTTATCTTCAGCTTCAAACAATTAACATTTTAACATTAAATGAAAAGAAGAAATTTTATTTTAAATAGTTCAATTATGTCAGCATCATTGATAGCTCCCCTTTCTATTAGCGGCTGTAGTTTTAACGAAAGCAGCCAAAAAAACATTATCGGAATTCAGTTATATTCTGTCAGAGATGAAATGGTTAAAAATCCAAAAGAAACTTTAACGAAAATAGCTTCATACGGATATAAATATGTTGAAGGCTATGAAGGAAGTCTAGGACTTTTTTGGGGGATGACTAATTTAGAATTTAAAAAATTTCTTGATGATTTAGGCTTGACAATGATTTCTAGTCACTGTGGAGACACGAACAATTTAGAAAGCTTTAACAAGAAGTCTTCTCAGGCAGCTGAAATTGGAATGAAGCATTTGATTTGTCCATGGGCTGAAGGAGATAGAACAATTGATCAATTTAAAAGAAACGCAGAAATTTTTAATAAATGTGGAGAAATTTCTCAACAAAATGGAATGAAATTTGCCTATCACAATCATGATTATTCTTTCAAAAAAGTAGAAGGAGAGTATTTACAAGATGTGTTAATGACCAACACAGATATAAATTTAGTTGATTATGAAATGGATATTTATTGGGTTGTAGCCGCTGGAGAGGATCCAATAAAATGGTTTAACAAGTATCCCGACAGATTTAATTATTGCCATGTTAAAGATTATTTAGCCCTTGCAGAGAATAAATCTGAATCTTGTTCACTTGGAAAGGGGTCTATTGATTTCCCAGCTATTTTAGCTCACGGAAAAACAAAAGGGCTTAAGAATTATATAGTTGAACAGGAGCAGTATACAGGTACAAGCCAACTAGAGGCTGCGAAAGATAATTTCAATTACATGAAATCTCTAAAAGTATAAGTTACTTTAGAGCTTAACACTAGATTTAATAAAATTTATTGTAATGAGCACGACTTCTTTTAATTCCTTTGGAAGAAAGTCAAATTTCCACGGATGTTTTGCAGAAAAAGTATGATCCCCGTTTTCGATTAATTTAAGTTGACTTGTTGAACTCCAAGTCATCAGTTTTTTTCCTTCCGACGGAAGAACTCTTATATCTTTTTGACCATGAATAATTAAATAGGGGATTTTTAAGCCTTCTACAGCAGACTTAATATTTAATCTGTCTTCATTCTTTTTGAAATCTTCATAAAATTGAAAAAAATGAGGCATAGACTGTTTGGTTCGCTGATTTTCAACATACATTACTCCTTTTTCCTTCCAATCTTTCCAACTTTGAGTGTTTTCTTTAAATCTAATTTTAAAATCACTGACTCCTGCCCAAGTAATAACGGTTCTTACTAATGAATTTTCAGAAGCTTTAATTAACACCGATCCACCTCCTCTACTATGCCCAATTAAAATAATAGTATTTAAATCAATATTCTTATAATTATATTTTTTAAAATAAGTCAAAACTCTTTCCAAGTCATCTAGCTCGTGAGAATAATTATTGTTTCCAAAAGCATTTAAATCAGGAAAATCAATAGGGTTCTTTAATGTTCCTCCATTGTGAGAAAAGTTAAACTTTACGAAAAACAAATTATTTTTAGCAAACTCTTTTCCAACGAGATCCCAAGCACCCCAATCTTTAAACCCCTTATATCCATGAGAAAAAATAACTAATGGTTTTTTAGTGGAGTTGTCATTGTGAAAAACATCAAAAAGAATAATTTTCTTGTTTTTGTCTTCAAGAATCAAGTTTTTTTTAATAATCATATTAAACTAGTATTAGCTTTTATTGTCAGATTAAAAATACCCGTTATATTTATATAATCATAAAACTTATTAAAATGAAAAAATATCTTTCCATTATCCTTTTATTTCTTGCTATTAATTCTTTTGGTCAATTAGAAACAGTTGATAATATAATTAAAGAAGCCACAGAGAATTCACAATTAGAGCATTTAGCTCATGAACTATTAGATGTAATTGGACCAAGACTTGTAGGAACACCACAAATGAAAACTGCACATGATTGGGCTACTAAAAAATATGAATCCTGGGGAATTCCTTCCAGACTTCATAAGTGGGGAGAATGGAGAGGCTGGGAAAGAATATCTACTCAAATTGATATGACCTATCCAAGAAACAGAAGTTTAACAGGAATGCAATTGGCTTGGAGTCCTTCGACTAAAAAAAATGGAGTGACAGCTGAATTAGAAGTTATGCCAATGGTTTCAAATAAATTGGAGTTTGATAGTTGGTTAGAAGGGGTTAAAGGGAAGTTTGTCATGAAAGATATGAAGCAACCTACAGGTAGGCCAGACTATAATTGGGAAGAATTTGCTACACCTGAATCTTTTGAAAAAATGAAAAAAGATAGAGATGCTCAAACAAAGGCATGGAGAGCAAATCTTAGAAAAACAGGGTATGGAAGAGGGTCTCTTGATCAGGCTATTGAAGACGCTGGGGCAGTAGGAATTATTTCATCTAATTGGTCGCGTGGGTTTGGAGTTAATAAAATTTTTAGTGCAAGAACTAAAAAAATCCCAACAATTGATTTGGAATTAGAGGATTATACAATGCTTTACAGGATGGTTGAATATGGAAACAGCCCTAAGATTAAAGTTACAGTAAAATCAAAAGAACACGGGATTGTCCCCACTTTTAATACGATTGCTGAAATAAAAGGTGTTGAAAAGCCAGAAGAATATGTAATCCTATCTGCTCATTTTGATTCATGGGATGGGGGAACTGGAGCAACTGATAATGGAACAGGGACTTTAGTAATGATGGAAGCAATGAGAGTTTTAAAGAAAATGTATCCGAACCCTAAAAGAACAATTTTAGTTGGACACTGGGGAAGCGAAGAGCAAGGCTTGAACGGCTCTAGAGCTTTTGTAGAAGATTTTCCTGAAATTGTAAAAAATACGCAAGCGGTATTTAATCAAGATAACGGAACGGGTCGAGTGGTAAGTATTAATGGAGCAGGCTTTTTACACTCCTATGAATACGTTTCCAGATGGTTGAATTCTGTCCCAAAAGATGTGACAAAGCACATTGAAACCTCATTTCCTGGAAGCCCTAGCGGAGGAGGTTCTGATAACGCTTCTTTTGTTGCCGCAGGAGTTCCAGCATTTAATTTAAGCTCTTTAAACTGGTCTTATTGGAATTATACTTGGCACACAAATAGAGATACTTCCGATAAAATTATTTTTGATGATGTAAGAAATAATGTTATTCTTACAGCTGTTTTAGCTTATATGGCTAGTGAAGACGATAGGAAAACATCCAGAGAAAGAATAATTATGCCTATCGACTCTAGATCAGGGAAGCAAAGAGCTTGGCCAACTCAAAGAAGTCCACAAAGAAAAGGGGGGCTTTAAAAACAGTTTATAGCTGTTTTTTTAAAGCGTTTATTTGCTTTTGATGATGCTTAAAATGAAACTTATAAAAGGCAAGAGTTAGCTTGATGTTAATTCTTCCAATCAAAGGATGCTTAAAAACAGCTTTATCATGTATTTTCTTTTCTTTTAGTTCTGTAATCAGAGAATCAAAGGATTGTCTAGAGATCGCCCAATTAGTATTTAAATTTTTTAAATCAATTTTTTTAGGAAACATCTGAGTTATTTGAGGCCCCTTAACCTTAAACCCTAAAGAAAGAAAAGTTGTTACTAAAAACATTTTTAAATAAACAGAAGACTTCACTTTTAAAAGTGTTTCAGGGTATTTAGTTTTTGTACGAATGTATTTTTGAGAAGATTCTTCGGCTAGCCAAACATGGTACAGGATTTCATTAATTGACCATCCTTTTTTAGAGTAACTTAATTGTGCTTGAGTTAAATTAGATAAATTCTCAAAAAGAGCAACACGTTCTTTTTCGAAACCTTTTAAAGTGGAATTATTCATTTACAAGGATTTAGAAAACTTTAATAAGACTTCTGGGTAAATTTTATGACCTCCTTCATATTTAGTACTAGAAAAATCAATACCGTAATTTTGAATTTCTTTTAAAAACTTGACTTTCATTTCTTCTGGGATTAAATAGTCTTGATTACCCATGATCAAATGAGTATTAATGCTAGCCCATTTTTCTTTGTTTTCAACAGTTAATGTGTCTCCAGGAATGTCACCGGCCCATAGAATTAAATTATTAACCTTCATATCAGATGAAAAAGCCCACCTACAGGCAGTTGCCCCACCCTGTGAAAATCCCAAAATATTTAAAGAAAAATTATCGTGCCCAATTTGATTAAAAACTTCTTTTGCTAAGGAGTTTAAATACTCATTATTTTCTTTAATATCAGTTATTCGCTCCTCCTTAGTCATCCAGCTAGCACCGACTCTGTTATAAGTGCCATCAATATAAAATCTATTTAATGCTTCAGGCGCTATAATTAATGTGCTACCATCATTTAAGTTTTCAAATTTTTTAATAAAAAACTCACTCAACATCGCATATCCGTGTAACACTATCCATACTTTTTTTATTATGGGAGATGCTTCTCCTATTTGATAGTATCTAGCTTTTTTTGAAACTGTAATAGAATGTTTGCTCATGCAATGATTTTAGGGTGTAAAACTACCATAATAATTAAAAATCAATAGAAATAATTAAATTTGCTATCAAATTAAATTTATAAAACATGATTTCATTACAAGACATTGAGTTAGCTCAAAAAAAATGGGGAGAAAATGTAGTCCAAATAGGGTCACTTAAAAATGATCTAAAAGCTAGCGAAAAAGCAACAGACAAAATGCTTAATGACCTTTATGCGTTTGACTTAGGGCATGTTTTATTTAAGCCAACAAAAGCTACAAAAATTCAATTTAGATTAAATTTTGAAAGTGCTAAATCTTATTTTATCGGAGAAAATTCTAATTATGACGAAGATAATGGTTTTGCTTTTCAACCTTGGATTCAAGTTGAGTTTGAAAATGCATCTGTAATTATAAACGAAAAGAGCGCTCTAGCGATGGGAAATTATTTTTTCACTGACCCTAAAGGAGCAAAAGTGAAAGTTGAATATACTTTTTCGTATATTCGAGATTCGAAAGGAAGTTTAAAAATTAACCTTCACCACTCTTCTTTTCCATTTAATGATGAAGCCTATTTTAATTAACTTATTGATTGCATTAATATCTGTTACAGGGTTTTCACAAGAAGCTATTGTAGGAACAGGTGGAGATGGCACATCATCTGAGGGCTCCTTTAGCTTTAGCGTAGGTCAGTTAATAATAAATCAAGTCACCCCAGAATACTTATGGGGCGATGAAGCGATTACTCTAAATCATGGGGTTCAACAGTATTTTATACCCAACTGTTTAACCAATACCAATACTCAAATTATTGCTTCACCAAACCCTTCTAAAGGCTTAGTAAATGTTAATCTAACAAATTGGGACGAAGTAGACGTTTCTTTAACAATTTCCGAGGCTTCAGGAAGGACTGTCATGAACAAAGTTCTTGTTTCAAAAAAATCTATACTAGAATTATCTCACCTATCCTCAGGAGTATATTTTTTAACTATTAGAAATAATTGTGGAGCTTTCACTTCTTTTAAATTAATTATTTCTAAAAAATAATTTTTTTATTTCCCTTTTTTTAGTATTATAATCCTCACTTTTTTATAAAATAACTACTTATATTTACCAGGTAATTAGCAAATAATTATTTGCTTTATTTTTTTATTATGAAAAAACATTTACTTCATTTATTATTCATATTTTTTTGTGTGAGTTTGTCTTCACAAACCCCACAAAAGTTCACTTATCAATCTGTTGTTAGAAGCTCAGACGGAAATGTTTTAAAGTCCGCCAACATTGGCATTCGATTTAGTATTTTACAAAACTCAAACATTGGTAAAACTGTTTATAGAGAGCGACATTCTACAGAAACTAATTCTAATGGAATGATTTCTTTATCAATTGGTGATGGGACAACTTCGGATAATTTTTCATCTATTGACTGGTCTACAGGCGAATATTTTTTAAGAATTGAAGTAGATCCTCTAGGTGGAAGTAATTATTTAATTCAAAGCACTTCACAGTTACTAAGTGTTCCATACGCTTTGTATGCAGGGAGTTCAAATACTAATTTGCTTTTAAGTGGAGAAAATTACCTGACTTATTCAAACAATGAGCTTAGGCTTAAAAAAATAAATTTATCAACGAACACTAATGGGGTTCTTCCGGTTAATTCAGGAGGAACGGGCGTGAATACAGCACCTATGATTAGCCTTATTAAAGCAGCAGATGCTGCTGGAGCTCGGGAAATATTAGGGGTTGAGTCTTCATTGGATGAAGACAACTCAACTCCCGTCACATTAACAACCGTTACAGGAAATTACTTAACTATAGATGGCCAAGAAATTACAGCAGGCATAGTTCCTATTTCACTAGGTGGAACTGGAGTTAATTCAACTCCAATGATTGGTGTAATCACTGCATCCAACGCCGCTGCTGCAAGAACTGCCCTTGGCGCAGGAACCATAGCCACTCAAAATAATACGGCTGTAAATATTGACGGGGGATCTATTGATGGAACACCTGTTGGAGGGACTTTAAAAAGCACAGGAGCTTTTACTATAGTATCTTCAGCTATTTATCAATCTAACGACAATACAGACCTTACCTTAAAAACAGGGAGTGCAGTCACAGGAAACATCACCATAGCTAATGGTGCTAATGGAAATATAAATATTTCACCAGATGGCACAGGACAAGTAGTGATAGATAATTTAAAATTTCCTAACTCCTTTGGAAATGCTAATCAGGTGCTAAAAACAAATGGCAGTGGAACACTTTCGTGGGCTGATGAAGCAGACGGTTCTACAGCAGTCACCTTAGCAACCGTTACCGACAACTACTTAGCAATAAGTGAGCAGACAATTACAGCAGGCACGGTTCCTATTTCTCTTGGTGGAACAGGTTCAACTACTGCTCCAATGATAGGATTAGTTACCGCAGAAAACGCAGCAGCAGCAAGAAATGCTCTGGGCGTGGATGCTTCTGGAACAGACGGTTCTACAGCAGTCACCTTAGCAACTGTTACCGATAATTACTTAGCAATAAGTGGACAAGCGATTACAGCAGGCACGGTTCCTATTTCCCTTGGTGGAACAGGTTCAACTACTGCTCCAATGATAGGATTAGTTACCGCAGAAAACGCAGCAGCAGCAAGAACGGCTCTGGGCGTGGATGCTTCTGGAACAGACGGTTCTACAGCAGTCACCTTAGCAACTGTTACCGATAATTACTTAGCAATAAGTGGACAAGCGATTACAGCAGGCACGGTTCCTATTTCCCTTGGTG
>Ga0209711_10000037_pt1 | contig 112581 bp, 89 predicted proteins | sample ArcticOcean_MG_C_7_FD_187441 | JGI IMG/M metagenome (GOLD analysis project Ga0209711, IMG submission 187441) | Marine microbial communities from western Arctic Ocean - ArcticOcean_MG_CB11_88 (SPAdes) (version 2) | ecosystem: Environmental > Aquatic > Marine > Oceanic | place: Arctic Ocean... | reverse complement strand
TTTACGCAGAATTTCCTTCAACGCTTGCTGAAGCAAGCGATCGATCACAGCAGCCTCACAAAAAAACAACTCTGGGCCGCCCACGACGAGAGCTACCTCGAAGAAGTCCTCTCCCTTGTGTAAAGACCCTGTCGCTTCCTCCAAAAAACGGTGGGATGGAGCTCATCGAAATATTGTTGGCGACGGTGTGGTCGCTCAGGTGAATCAACAACTCGACGAGGGCTTTGTCCGCCCTACTCCTGCAGAGATTTCGAGGTCGCGATGTTAATTATGCGATGATTCCGTGAACAACTTTCCCTTCGACGTCGGTGAGTCGGAAATCCCGGCCGGCGTATCGGTGGGTGAATTCCTCGTGATCGATTCCCATGAGGTGGAGAATGGTGGCATGGAGGTCGTGAAAGTGAACGGGTTTGTCTTCAGCGTAGTAGCCGTAGTCGTCAGTCGATCCGTAAACCGTGCCCGGTTTGATCCCGCCACCGGCCATGAACATGGTAAAACCGTGCGGGTTGTGATCGCGACCGTCATTTCCCTGAGCGGTGGGGGTACGTCCGAATTCGCCGCCCCAGAGGACGAGGGTTTCATCGAGGAGGCCCCGCTGTTTTAAATCCGTGATGAGACCGGCGACCGGTTTGTCCATTTCCGCGCTGAGCTTTTCGTGCTCCTTCTTGAGGTTGCCATGGGAATCCCAGTAGCGGTGGGTGACTTGCACAAAGCGCACGCCGGCCTCGCTAAAGCGGCGGGCCATGAGACATTGTTCGCCGAAGGATTTGGTGGGGTCGGCGTCAGCGCCGTAGAGTTTTTTGACGTGCGCTGGTTCGCTGGAGATGTCTTGCACGCCGGGCACTTCCATCTGCATTTTGAAAGCGAGCTCGTAGGAGGCGATACGCGATTCCAGCTCGCTGTTCGCGCCTCTCTGGGTAAGGTGTTCTTTATTAAAGGATGCGAGAAGATCCAGTTCTTTGCGTTGTTTGGTTTGGTCGTGAAGAGGGTTGTCGATGAAGGGCACTTTCATTTCCGTCCCTTTTCCGCTGATGTGGGTGCCGGTATATTTAGCAGGTAAAAATGCCGAGGACCAGGCGCCTGCGCCGCCGTGGCTGCCACTGGGATTGATCGTAATAAAGCCGGGGAGGTTTTCGTTTTCGCTGCCGAGACCGTAGTTGATCCACGACCCCATTGACGGGCGGGTGAAGGTGTCGGATCCAGTGTGTAATTCCAGGAGCGCCCCGCCGTGTCGCGAGTTGGAACAATGCATCGATTTTACGAAGCACAGGTCATCCGTGATGGAGGCAATATTTGGGAGCAAGTCGCAGACTTGGGCTCCGCTAGCGCCGTGTTGTTGACAGGACCAGGGAGATTTTAGGAGGAGGTTTTTTGACTTGTGGGAAGTGATGCGGGGAGCTTTGAGAGGGAAGGGCTTTCCGGTGTCGCGTGAGAGGAGTGGCTTTGGGTCAAATAAATCCACGGTTGATGGTCCACCGTGCATGAAGAGAAAGATGACGCGCTTGGCGGTGCCGGGGAGCGGGGGAGCGTTGCTTTTTCCGGCTGCTTCCCGGGCAAGCATCGCCTGGAGTGCGAGAGCGCCGAATCCGGTTCCAGATCGCAATAACATTTCCCGACGGGAAAGTGGGAGTCCCGCTTGATAACCAAATAAGCTCACAATAATTTACTCTATATATAAAAATTCGTTGCTGGAAAATAGCACTCGCGCAAAGGCTGACCAAGCTTCCTTTTCATCGCCGTAGTCATTCACAAACTTCTCGCCCTGAAGGCATTCCTTCTCAGTGGCTTCGCGGCCCAAAAGGTGATTGATTAACCAGGAAGTGGGATTTGGGGAGTCTTGGCTGATCACGATTTCGGCCAGAGATTTTGACGACTCGTGCATCAACTCGCTGTTCATTAAATAGAGGGCTTGTCCGGCGACGGTGGAGCTGCGGCGGTTTCCGTCGGAGACGGCTGAGTCGGCGGAATCAAACGCTTTTTGCCCATCGTATCCGGAGCTTCGATAAACCGGGAGGTAGACGGTTCGTCTCGGGACGAGGGAGTGGGCTTTGAGATGGCCGCGATCGGCATACTTTGAGGGTTGAACGACCAACATCGATCCCCCCACCGTGGGATCGAGGCGATTTGATTTCATGAGAATGCTATCGCGGATGACTTCTGATTCCACCCGTCGGCGTTGCCAGCGGGCGAAGAGTTTGTTTTCCGGATCATTTTTCGAGAGAGCGGGGTCTGCCTGAGTTGATTGGCGATAAATCGCTGAGTTCATCATGAGCCGATGCATCGCTTTGACCGACCAACCTGATTTCACGAATTTGTGCGCGAGATGATCGAGAAGTGCTGGATGGGTGGGGCGCTCGCCCAAGCCGCCAAAGTTATCCGGGGTGGGAACGATGCCTCGACCGAAGTGCCAGCGCCACAGTCGATTTACGATGACCCGGGAGGTGAGGGGGTTTTCAGCGGAAGCAATCCAGCGGGCGAGCTCAAGTCGGCCACTTTGTTTTTCGGGCATAATGATTTTTTTTCCATCGGTCCAAGCGGAGGGGACACCACGGGAAACTTCTTCGCCCAGCGTAAGGTAGTCGCCGCGAAGGTGGACTTTGATATTCTGAGTGGGATATTCGCTCACGCCCATGACCATGAAGGGCACGGGGAGGTCTTTTGTGAGGGTTGCGATTTCTTTGCCGAGGCGTTTCTTCTCTTCCTTGGATGTTTCCTTTTTCTTCCTCACGGCTTCGAGGCGATTCACTTCCTGCCACCTTTTTTTGTGGTGTTCCTCAGTGAGATTATGCTCGTGGAATTCCGCCACAACGGAATATTTTGTAAGCGTCTTGGTAGACATGAAGATCCCGGCGAGTCCGTAGTAGTCCTTGATTGAGATGGGATCGATCTTGTGGTCGTGGCAACGGGCACAGCCAATGGTCATGCCAAGGAAGGCTCGTCCCATTGTGTCCATTTGCTCATCGACGATGTCGCGCCGCATCTTGTCGGGATCGTCGCATGCCAACATCTTCGGACCGACGGACAGGAAGCCCAAGCCCACGGTTCGGGCCCGTTTTTCTTCAAGGTCTTTTGCGGGGAGGAGATCGCCAGCCAGTTGTTCGATGATGAATTGATCAAATGGTTTGTCTTCATTAAAGGCGGCGATGACATAATCTCGATATCGCCAGGCAGACGGGTGAGCGATATCTTCGTCCATGCCGTTCGTGTCGGCATACCGGGCGACATCAAGCCAGTGGCGTCCCCATCGTTCGCCATAGCGGGGAGATTCCAGTAATTCGCCGATGAGTTTTTCCCAGGCATCCTCTCGTTCGTCCTGAAGAAAGGTCGTGATCTGCGCGGCCGTGGGAGGGAGGCCGTGGAGGTCGAGGTAAGCTCGTCTCACGAGGGTTCTCTTTTCGGCGGTTTTGGTCGGGAGGTAGCCTCCTTTTTCAATTCCAGCCAAGACAAAGCGGTCCAGATCTTCGCGTGCCCAATTGCTGTTACCGACTGTGGGAGGCGTCGAATTGCTCACCGGAGCAAAGGCCCAGTAATCCTCGGCTCCCCAAAGGAACCCTGTTGCCAATCCCAGGCATCCGATGATCCGGCGTAACACCATTGGACTTACTACAGATCAGATTTTGGTGTTCTATCGGAGGAATGTGAACATCTGGAAAGGGCTACTGGATCTGAAAGTGTAGGTCATGGCTCAGACAAGCTAAGATAGCGACAAGGCGTGCCTCTTGATCGTTATTAAGTTTTTTGGGGCTGTGGGAGAGGGTTGTATTTTGTCTTCCTAATTCTTTCTTTCCCAATCGGCCTTTGCCATTCTCTCTTTGTCATGTTGCGACCTCGGAAAAAATACACAGTTTATGATTTGCAGAAGTTGAAGGGGAAGCGCTGCTTAACTCATATTCACGTAAAGTCTCCCGAAGAAGCCGCCGCAGCAGAGGAGGCTGGAATCGATATCATGAGTTGTAGCTTTGACTCGCCGGAGGCCCAGAAGCGATTGCCAAGACTGGTGGAAGCTGCGCCGAGGAGTTTCTTTTCCTGTGCCACACCACATGGATTGGCGACGCAGGAGGAGGCAATTCGGATCGGGTTTAAGGCTTTGGAAATGGGAGCGAGTTCACTTTATTGCTCTGCCAGTCCCTTTATCATCGAAGGAATGGCGCGGGAGCGAATTCCTGTGGTTGGTCACCTGGGGATGATTCCTCGGCATGTGACATGGACCAATTATCGCGCGATTGGGAAGACGGCTGAAGAAGCGACGGCACTTTGTCGGCAGATGAAAGACTTGGAGTCAGCGGGGGCCTATGCGGCAGAACTGGAATGCGTACCGGAAAATCTCGCAAGCTTTATGGCATCGCAAACTCCCATGATTTTGATGTCCCTTGGTTCGGGAAAGGGATGTGATACCCAGTTCTTATTCTCGGACGATATCCTGGGTGACTACGACGAACGATTGCCTCGCCATGCGAGGGCCTATCGGGACTTCGCCGCCGAGCATCGGCGGCTTCAGGAGGAACGAATAGCGGCTTTCGGTGAATACATCGCAGATGTGAAAGACGGGAGTTTTCCAAGTGAAGGAAATCTTCTCAAGATGGACGATGAACTCCTTCAGCAAGTAATTTCCAGTCTTAATGAGCAAGTCAAATCCTGAAGCGATCGAGGTCCGCCTCGGCGAGAAAGAAGGCTACGTTCTTAATCTCGCGGGGAAGCCCATGCAAATTCCAGCTGGATGGGAAGTGTTGACTCCGGGGGATGCCGCTTTGAGTCGTCGGGTGAAACAAGAGGGTCCCAGTTGGACCGTCATCGAGATCAAGCGCCGAAAGCGATTCTCTCATGGAGTTCTCGCGCCTGCTGAGCGTATCGCGATGCTTAAAGCTGATCGGGAGGCGGAGAAAGATGACCCGAAATATCAAAAAAAGCTAGTGGCTGGACGCGCGCGTCGTGCGAAAGCAGAGCAAGTTTATGCCGAGGAGTTCGAGCAAGTGGTCTTTCAGTTTCTTGACTTCCATGAGGATCACATCAACCTCGCGAATACGCTCGCCAAAACGGTGACTGAGCACGCCATTCCAGTCGGAAGTGGAACAGTCGCCCGCACACAGAGAATCCCCATTGAGCGACGTGCTGAAGCTGCAGTCGTTGCATGGATGCGCCATCAAACGACGGCCTATGATCATATGACGATCCCACGTGAAAAAGGAGCCCGCCGAGAGGTGAGGAGGATGCTGGCCGAGAGATCACGGAAACTTCTTGGACGTTACCAGGTCCGAAATGGAGAAGCCTCTCAAGCGTGTCCCTTAACGTCCGCCTTGCAGGGGTGAAAGGAGTTACCAATCTCCCCCGACAAACACCCAAAAAAGTGGTTTCTAGCCCAGACTCCTCAAGGGCTAGTGGGGGCGTAGTATGCTCGGAAAATTATTCCCTCATTCTGTTGAGCGATGATCTCGTGGCATCCATTACTGGAGGCTCGGCCTAGAGAAAAATCTAGGAGATCTTGCAAAAAAGAGCGTGTCGGCAATCCTTGAGTTGAATTTTTCACATAATCGATCATGGCAGAAATTAAAGCGCTCCCACCAAATACCTTCTACCTCGAAGTGACCGGATCCGGCATTCCCGAGGTCGATGGTCTTTTTGTTCCATCCGCCGCGCCACCTGCCGAATCCGAGTCCGGGACCGTATCTAGTTTGGGCTATTGGAATGGGAAGATGGCGTGGGATCGAGCGGATGGAAAGTCAGCTCGAACCCCGGCTCTTTCCTATTCTAATAGCTACACGTCGTGGAGAATCTGTCGTCTTGATGGTCATCTTGCCTATGATGTCACCTCCGAGGATGATCTCCCACCCACAGACCGGGCATGGCACGTCTATAAAAAGGGCGTGACACCCGCTCCTGAGGTCTTCCTTTATCATTTTGATCCGAGAGAAGCCTGCCCCAAGCCTAATGTTATTTTTGTCTTGGGAGGCCCCGGAGCGGGAAAGGGGACGATGTGTGAGCTTGCCGAATGCCAACTGGGTTGGACGCATTTGTCGATGGGTGAACTTCTGCGCGCCGAACGAAAAGCGAGTGGACCTAACGCGGCGATGATTGAGGAGTTTATGAATGCAGGGAAATTAGTTCCCAATGCCATCATGGTATCGATTCTCGAAAACACGATGGAGATCATTACACGAACCACCGGGAAGGTGAATTTTCTTCTGGATGGGTTCCCTCGCTCCATGGAGAACCTCGAAGGTTGGTGGGAAGTCTTCGGAGAGGAAGCTGACCTGCCCAAAATGTTATACTTCGAGTGTCCCTTCGAGGTGCTGGAAAAGCGAATTCTAGGACGGGCCAAATACTCCGGCAGAAGTGATGACAATGTGGAGAGTATCAAAAAGAGATTCGAAACATTTAAGGCGGAAACTCTTCCCACCGTTGAATTCTTCAAGAGCAAGAACAAGTGCCTCGCGGTAGATACAAGTCACGATCGCCAGGCGGTTTACGATCTGGTATCGAAAAACCTGGCCGAATACACCGACAAAGAACTTGCGGCGAAGCCGCTCACCGAAAGGGCTGAGATACTCCTCGGGCTGCGATCCTATCCCAAAAAGAATCAGTGATGCCGCTGCGCCACCTGAGGCCAATCATGATACGATGTGTGGTGGAACAATCGGGATGTTGCAAAATACTTTTGGGTGAACCAGCTCCGATCGTGAAAGTGGATCTGCCCGTTATCAAAATTCGACCAGCCCCATGCCATCGTGTTCTGATGGAGGTATGAACGAGAAAGGAAATTTCATTCCAAAACCCACAATTAGAACTACCCCACCTGTAAAACCTCCGGTGATTTCCGTATACATCGAGAGACCAAAGGTTCCCGGGGTCAAAAAATAGGAATCTCCAACATCAGCGTCCAAAGTCGTTGAAACCGATCTGGTGAAACGTTTTCTTGGCGCACTCATTGGTGCCCTCGTCGCCGGGACTGTCGCCTTCATCGTTGGGACCATTACTGGGTCAGCCTTTCTGCCGTATCTTGCCTGGGGCCTGGTCATCCTCACCAGGGACAGCCTCCCTATCCTTGAGGGGCAAAGCATCGGGAAAAAGGTCATGAAGACCAAAGCAGTGAAAGAAGACGGCTCGTCCCTTTCCGAAGACTGCATCACTGGTGCGACTCGCAACATCTTATTAGCGATCCCATTGGCGGGCTTCGCCGAATGCGTCATCATTCTGACACGTAGTGGCAAACGAGAAGCTGGGTTACGATTCGGAGACAATTGGTCCAAAACTAAGGTCATCTCCGTCGATTAAACTCCATCGCCATCTGATTTCAAAAAACCAACGTCCGCGGCGTGGTGATCATAGCGATCTCCATCAGTTGCCACCTCGTCCGGTGGATGGGGGCGGCGTGAGAACCCGAACGGTCGGGAAGCCGTCGACCGGTTGGTGAAAAGCATCAAGCCCGATGATTCTGTTCACTTTCAGTTTTTTCTCGAAGAGTTCAAACGATCGAAGCTCCGCTTGGATGAGCCACTTCCTAGAGGCTTGATCCACAGTGATTTTTTTACCGACAACACGCTTTTCCGGGACGGAGAGGTGGTGGCGATCCTTGATTTCGAAGATGCCTGCGAGGACGTTTTTCTGTTCGATGTCACCATGGCCATCCATGGATTCTGTTTTCCGGCGGAAGATTGGAGGCCAGACCTGGCACAAGTATTTCTCTCATTTACAATGAGAGTAGGCCTCTGATTGATTCGGAGTGTAAGTTACTGCCGATCTATCTCTGCTGGTGTCCACTCGTTATGATGGGCTGGCGTCTGAGGGAGTTGCACCGCAAGCCGGCCGATCATGTGAAGCCTGCCGCCTACCACTGCCCACTGTAGTCTCTATCAGAGGGACGCATCTTGCCGCAGGAGAGTTCCGGCTAGGCGATGATGCTGTTCAGCACCTCACCGTGGACGTTGGTCAGGCGGCGTTGTATTCCATTGTGGTAGTGGGTGAGTTTGGTGTGGTCAATCCCTAACAGGTGCAGGACGGTGGCGTGAAAATCGTGCCACGGCACCGGATTTAGGTCCGATTTGTAGCCGACCTCATCCGTTGTGCCGTAGCTGATGCCTCCCTTTACGCCTCCGCCGGCCATCCACACGCTGAAGCCGACATGGTTGTGGTCGCGACCGGTGCCGATCTGGTCGGCGCCGCTCTGGGTGAAGGGTGTCCGTCCGAACTCGGAGGTGAACAAGACAAGGGTGTCGTCGAGCATGCCGCGCTGGCGCAGGTCCTTGAGCAAGGCGGCGACCGGCTGGTCGATACGCGCGGCCTCGCGGCCGTGGTTGCGCTTCATGTCCTCGTGCCCGTCCCAGTTGATACGCGGCGAGCCGAACGAGCCACCGGAGAAAAGTTGCACGTGCCGCACTCCGCGTTCGAGCATACGTCGTGCTAACAAGCAACTGCGCCCGAAGTCTTTGGTCTCCTTACCGTTCAGTCCGTAGAGCTCGCGCGTCGCCTCGGATTCCGCGTTTATGTCGGTGACCTCGGGAACCGCAAGCTGCATGCGCGCGGCGAGTTCGTAGCTGGAGATGCGGGCGGAGAAGGCGTCTTCGTTACCGTTTTCTTCGATATGCAGACGGTTGATTTTTTCCAAGAGGGTGCGGCTCTCTTTCTCGATGCGAGCGTCGATTTTTCGAGCGGGGAACAGGTTACTGATCACATCGCCTTCGCCGCTGGTGCGAAACGGGACGCCCTGGTGGACGGCGGGGAGAAAACCGTTCGTCCAGTTGCTGGTCGAACCGGCGGGCAGGCCGCGCGCATCGGGTAGAACGACGTAGGTCGGTAGGTCGTCGGTCATGTTGCCGAGCCCGTAAGAGACCCAAGAACCCATCACGGGAAATCCGTTGAGGCGGAAGCCGCTGCTCTCCTGGAAGGTCGCTGGCGTGTGGCTCGACGACTCGGCGACCATTGAGTTGATCACTGCGAGCTCGTCGGCGACGCTGGCAATGTGAGGGAAAAGTTCGGAGATCCACAGCCCGCTCTGGCCGCGCTGTTTGAATTCCCAGTCGCTCTGCCGCAGTAGGCCGACTTTGCCAAAAAATACATCGGGTTTCTCATCGGTGGTGAGAGATTTCCCGTGCAGCTCTTTGAGCTTTGGTTTGTAGTCGAAGGAGTCGACCTGGCTCAAGCCTCCACACAGGCAGATGTGGATGACGCGTTTGGCCTTTGGCGCACGGTGTGACGGTGTCGGAGCGGCGGCGAAGCTGTCGCGAAGCATGAGCGAGGAGACTGCGGCGGTGCCAAGTCCGGTGGAAGTCCAGTCGAGGAAGTTGCGTCGGGTGATCATAGGATTTGGGGAGGGGAGATTCTTGTCTGTCTATCGTGGGTCAGTTGAGATAGATAAACTCATTTAAATTAAAGAGCACGCGGCAGAAGGCGGGAAGACCGTTCTTTTTGACAAAATCGCTTGTTAGCACGAGCTCCGCCTCGCTCGGTTCGCGTGCGAAGGCCAGCAGGTAGGCGCGCTTAATTTGGGTGTGGATGCCGTCACTTGTTTCGGTTTTGAGGCGTTGCGCAAAAGTGTCGGCCATACGCAAGGAGAACGAGGTGTTCATCAAAGCGAGTGCGCTCAGCGGTGTCGTCGTCACGCTGCGAACGGGCGTGGCGGCGCTCGGGTCGGGGCAATCCAGTGGTGTCAGCAAGGGGTGCACGTTGCCGCGCGCCCACGTGCGGTAGATGCTTCTCCGGTTGAACTCGGGTCCCTCGGGATCGATCGGATCGTAGACCCACGAGCCCTTGTGCTGATACATTTTAAAATCGCGGTAGCCCGGACCGCTCATCTTCAGGTTGAGCTGGCCGGAAACTTTCAAGATGGAATCGCGGATTACTTCGGCCTCGAGTCGCGCCGGGGTATGCCGCCACAAAAGCACGTTACCAGCGTCGATCTGTTGCGCTTGTGAATTTGCCTGCGACGACTGCCGGTAGGTCGCGGAATCGCAAATCAGGCGGTGCATCTTCTTCAGGCTCCAGCCGCTGGCGCGGAATTCCGCTGCCAGCCAGTCGAGTAGCTCGGGGTGCGATGCCTTACCGCCGCTCAAACCGAGATCGTTTGGCGTTTTCACCAACCCCTGGCCGAAGTGGTAGTGCCACAGACGGTTCATCATAACGCGCGCGAAGAGCGGGTTGTCTGGGTGCGTGATCCACTCGGCTAGTTTCGTGCGGCGCTGGTCATCCGGTGCATCCGGTTTGAGACCAAAGTCTGCCGATAGTGCGGAAGCGACTGAGGCGATCCCCCCGGGCGCGACTTCACCGGCTGGCTCGAACGGGCTACCGCGCACCAGTAGTCGGGTGATGCCGGGTTTTTTTGGCGTCACCGCGTAGACTTTCTTCTCTTTGATCTTAACAAACTCGCCATTGAGTTGCGCGATCTCATTTTTCCAACTCTCCCGGTCCGCCTTCTGTTTCTCGTTCAGTTTCGACACGATCTGCGCTTCGGTGACAATTCTAATATTTGCCGAAATGGCGATTTCGTCGGCGCTCAGGGCGCGATCGTAGAGCTGGGCGCGGTCGATCTTCCCGGCCAACATTCTCCCGTCACCCGCCGTGGTCCCGTGTCGCAATCCGAAGATCACTTGGTGGTTGTTGCTGAGGTATTTCGAGCTACCAGTCTTGTAGGTTTTTCCATATGGAAGTCCGTTGCGGTAGGCGGTGATGGTGCCGTCTTCGGTGTAGGTGATCGCGACGTGCACAAATTTGCCAATTGCCTCGTTCTCTGGCTTCGCGTGGAAACTCTGCCAGCGCGCGTAGCCATTGCTGCCAGCCATCCAGTGGCCGGGTTCTTTTTCGCCGATGATGATCGCGTCAAATTGACCTGCGTCGAGGTTCTGCACGCTGACCACGCCGCCGCCGCGCTGGCCGATGTTGTCGAGTTGGACCCAGGCTTCCAATGTCTTCGCTTTGAGATCAGATTGGCGTTTCGCGGTGGAGACAAAAGCGGTTTTTCCGTCGAGGACGAGCGCGCCGTTGACGATTTTCGCGTCGCCTTTGGCTTCTCCGTGAGCCGCACCGATCTGATCTCGGAAATCGCTGTCAAAGGTCCAACGCGAGACTGGTTTAGGTGGCGCGGCTGGCTTTGCCGAATCGTCGGGTTGCCTGGCTAGGATCGTTCTACGGATTCTTGCGTCTTGTTGATTGAGTTGTTTGGTCAGCGCCTCGATTTGGTTTTTTAACGCGCTTGGGTCGCCACCGGCGGGCACGTTTCGATCACCGCGGTGGACGCCGGCGAGGGAGGAGGCGATCTGGAAATATTCGATCTGGGTGATCGGATCGAATTTGTGATCGTGACAGCGTGCGCAATTGACGGTGAGCCCGAGAAAGGTCTGCGACACCGTGCCGACAAGATCCTCCATCTCGTCCTGACGCATGATCTTGCGCTGTTTGTCGCCGTTGGGCTTGAGTCCGTCAAACGATCCACAAACCAGGAAACTGGTCGCGGTAATCGCGTCCGGGTTGTTTGGTTCGATTCGATCGCCGGCAATCTGCAATCGCACGAAGCGATCGTAGGGCATGTCGTCGTTTAGAGCGTTGATCACCCAGTCGCGGAAAGGCCAGGCGTTTTCGCGTAGCTGGTCGTATTCGAATCCCTGACTCTCGCCAAAGCGGGACACATCCAGCCAATGCCGTGCCCAACGTTCACCGTAATGCTGCGAAGCGAGTAGTGCGTCGATATCGCCCACCGCGCCTGGTTCAGGAGGCAGGCCGATTATATTGAAGTGCAATCGTCTGCTCAGCGCGCGTGCATCGGCTTCTGGTGCGGGCTGGAGGTCGGATTTTTCGAGCTTTGCGAGGATGAAGTGGTCGATTGCATTACGTGGCCACTCCTTGGAGATGACCTCAGGAAGTTCCGGGCGTTCTACCTTTTGTAGTGACCACCAATTCTTATCTGCCTGAGAATAGACCTGCGAGGCAGCCGCCGCGAATACCAACCCGGCTAGCGAGAGAAAGTTTTGCAGATTTGGCATATAAGCTTATTTCATGGTTGAGACAGTGATGGCAAGCTCCACCTTGCTATTCCACGTTCCGTTATGGAGTGTCGCGTTCCCTCCACTGCCTACGCTGCTGCTGTTGAACTTCGCCACGCTGCCGTTGTTCATGAGGACATCCTGCTCGGTGGTTGGGTAATCACCCTATCGCCATTGATCGTCTGGATGCCTCGTTAGGTCCTGGTCGAATAGTTTGTGTCAAATTATATGGGCGGCTCAGGGAAAGAATCCAATTCTTGAGTGGTTTGGAGAACCGATTCGGAATTCCGGGATGGAGAATGCTAGCAGTTGAGCTGCAAATTTAGTATAATTGCAAACACGGGTTACTACCGATCACTAATAAGACCATGAGAAAAAAACATTTTAATCCTACTAAAATAGCGCTCTCACTTTGCGTTTTTACTTCCGTCTGTAATGCAGATCTCATCGCCTACTGGCCATTTGACGAAGGTTTCGGCGACGTCGCCGAAGATATTATTGGTGGCTTCGATGCCATAATCGTCGGGGGAACTTGGTCCACGCCCGGTAAAGTGGGGGTGGGGGCTTTTCAAGGAGCAGGTGCCGACGAGATCAACTGCGGGACTGAGGCCTCTCCTTCCACCGAGGACCTGACTTTGGCGTGGTGGATGATCGACAATAGCGGAAGCTACGGCACCATTATGGATAAATCCGTCACCGATAGCGGATTCGGATACGATATCCTTGTCCGACCTGATGCTGAAGACAGCCCGCTCCGCTTCCGTATTGGTGGCTGGCAGTCATACGGCGGGTGGGGCGCGGAGTGCCGTCTTCCTGCCGGAGCGTATAAGGATGGCGAATGGGTGCACATCGTCTGCACTTATGACAGCGCCACGGATACCGCCAGCATTTATGTGAACGGAGAGCTCCCGGCCAATGGCGCACTAAATCCGAAGACGGGTATTGCCGGTGATGGTGGTTACTGCGATGGGGTGAACAATGTCGAAGCTCCCTTGTTCCTGCGCGGGGGCAGAGAGACCTTCGATGGCATCCTCGATGATGTCGCGATCTGGGATCAAGCGCTGACAGCCGAAGAGGTCATGAGCGTATATGCCCGAGGGCCGCTTGTCTTGGCACCAGGGCAGTCATTAGCCATCAAATCAATCGACTACAATCCGGGCGATGGCGAAATTAGCCTGACTTGGAACTCACGCAAGGGCGACGTCTATGCCGTCAAGTATTCGACTGACCTGATCAATTGGGACTCCGACATCGATGATGGGGTGAAGGCTGACGAAGGTGAAAGCACCACGAGGATCTTTGATATCTCTGACCTTGGCCTACTGGAAAGGGGCTACTTCCGAGTGGAAAAGCAGTAAGATTGGGGGATTGTGTCTCGCTAAGAGGCACCGTCGTCAACGTAACCACTCTCTGGGTCCTCTTACCGCTCGAGGTGGCCTTCCGCTTGGAGGGCCTCCATGATCTTGAGGGCGGCGTAGGCGTCGTTGGCAGCGTAGAGCAATTGGCGTGGGGTGAGTTCGCGAAGTGCCCAATTGCTCGTGGTGGTTGATTTGGATTTCTTGAAGCACTGCATGAGGAGAACTCCCATGGCTCCACGGACGCCGATTTGTCCCGAGTATCCCAGTTTACGGAAAACTTGATCGAGATCGAGGACGTGGTTGAGCGAGATGCCCAGTCGGGTTCGGATCTGTTTATGATCGTTCTTCAAGCCGAAGCCCACCTTGAGGACCTGCTTGGAGGCGATAAGATCGGCGGCAGCCTTCTGGCACTCACTCCGATGAAGCTGGAAGATGAAGGCTTTGTCGGTGAGGGCGAATTGCACGACGTGGGGGCCATCGCATTTCTGTCCCTTTCGGAAAGTCGGCTTGGCTTCGGTGTCAAATCCACCAGTCCTTGCGGCGAGAATTTCGTCGACCGCGTTCTGGCACTCGACACGGGTCGTAGGTATGTGGATATGATCGGGTGAAAGTCCGGGGAAGGGGGGTAAGATTGACGTTTCAGCTTTCGTCGGTCCCAGCAGCTTGGTTTGCTTCTTGGCTTTCTTTTGGTCACCTGACTCAGCGCTCCCGGCACTGGAGTCCGGTGGCGACGAGGCCGAGCGGCGGCGGTGACGGGAGGTAGGAGGGGGTTCAGGTTCACTCATCTTGTGGCGTCTGCCTCATATCTTGAGGTAAGTTCTCTCTCTCTGCAAACTCTCCATGCAATTCTAACTCCAGCCCCCTCAGTCCAATTTTGGCCAATATCTAGCTGCACCCGCCGGATGAGGGAAGCTTCCATGAATTTTTGGATCGATAAAGAAGGTCGCTCGGAGCTGTCCGAAAAGCTGTTGAAGTTGAGAGGATGCAGCCAAGGTGCGTGGCCGCCGATGAGTAAGAATATAGCGTTGAAGGAATACGGGTTTCGGGTTCCAAGCGATCTCGCGGAAGCAGCCGCTATAAAGTAGGTGATTGAGAAGAAGCCGTGTTCAATCACCGGATTGAATGAGCGGGGCGGAACGCCTAGGTCCTTTTACTTAGACTAGGTCTTCAATGAGTTCGATGAGATGGTAGGCAAGGTGCTCCTTGCTGTCCTTTGGGAGAGATTCGGTGCGGTCGGGGTAGACGAGGAGGACTTCGTTCTCGGAGGAATCAAAGCCGATGTCCTTTCGTGAAACATCATTTCCGATGACGAGATCGCAGCTCTTTCGCTCCAGTTTTCCGCGGGCGTTTTCTTCGAGGTTTTTGGTCTCGGCAGCGAAGCCGACGATAGCGCCTTTAAAGTTCATTTTGGAACGGGCTGAGCCGAGGATGTCCTTAGTTTTCTCGAGGGTGAGAACGAGTTGGTCGTCGTCCTTTTTGATCTTCTGATCGGAAACCTGGGCCGGGGTGTAGTCGGCGACGGCCGCGGCGAAGATCGCGATGTCTTGGTTTTCGATGTGAGATTCAACCGCTGAATACATGTCAGCGGCGGAAACGGCTGGCAGGTAGTCGACGCCTTCTGGAATATCGAGGGCGGTGGGTCCAGAGATGAGGAGGACGCGGTGGCCGCGCTTGGCGGCAGAGGCAGCGAGAGCGTAGCCCATTTTTCCCGACGAGCGATTCGTGAGGTAGCGCACGGGATCGATGGGCTCCTGGGTGGGGCCGGCGGTGATTAAGAGTTTCAAGTGTTCAGTTTGAAGTTTGAAGTTCTTGAGAGAGGGCTTTGACCGCATCAAGGATATCTTCGATTTCGGCGAGCCTTCCGGTTCCCTGGTAGCCGCAGGCAAGGTCGCCTTCGGCGGGGTCAATGAATCGAACTCCGTCTTCCTTGAGTTGGGCTAGATTTCGCTGAGTGGCCGGATGGTGCCACATTTTGCCATTCATGGCAGGAGCGATAAGAGTGGGGGTTTCGCGGGGGAGGGCGAGGTAGATTGTTGAGAGTGGGTCGGGGGAGATGCCATTGGCAAACTGGCCGAGAGTGTCGGCGCAAGCGGGGGCGACGAGGAAGAGGTTGGCATTGTCGGCGAGCTCAATGTGGCCGGGCTTCCAGGAGTTCTTTTCGTCTTCGAGCGAGACGAGGACGGGATTGCGGGAGAGAACCTGAAGAGTCAGGGTCGTGATGAATTCGGTCGCGGCTTTGGTCATGACGCAGTGAACCTCATGACCCAGCTTGGTAAGCTGGCTGGTGAGATCGGCTGCCTTGTAGGCGGCAATGGAACCGGTGATGCCAAGAACGATATTCATCTTGAGGGGAGTGTCGGGTGTGACGGAGCCTGATGCGACTCGTTTTTTTCGAGAAGCTTTTGGTTAATCTTTGAGGCGAGCCACAGTGTGAATTTTTCGGCGCCGGTTTCTCCAAGGTGGTAGCCATCGGAGAAGTCTGCGGGGGTTATTCCGGCAATGTTACGAGCGTCGAGGAGGATGAGGTTTTCACGATCGATGAGCTTGATAAATTTGGGGTCCAATTCCCACATTTCTGGCTGAGGCATGGGCATGAGCCAGACCTGGATACCATCACGCTGGCAGTCTTCGATGAAGCGAGAAAAACGTAGGAAGCTTTGAGCGGATGGAGGAGAAGGTTCTAGGGTGACGAAATCCTTATTGGTGCGGAGTCCGAGACGATACCAGTCGATGAAGTAGTCGAGGATACGTTCGCGGTGGGCGGGTTGATCTCCGATGAGGGCGGTGGAATGCGCGAGGATTGATTGGGTGCGTTGGTGGAAATTGAGGTCCTCGTTTTTCCAAAGGGTAGGGAGGGATTCGAGAGTGGCAAAGTGGCGCGCCAAGCGTCGGAGCTTGACCGGTTCGGAATCATTGACGTGGTGCGCGACGAAGCCAAGGAAGAGGTGGTCTGGTTTCTTCTGAGCAGGATGGAAGTAGCGCTCGTAAAGGTGCTCCCAATCGAGAATAGCAGTGGAGACGGGCGTGATTCTGATGAGCGGAAGAAGGCTTTTTGATTGGAGGAGTTCTAGGTCGAGGCCGTCCATGAGGAGCGAGTTCCCGAGGATCGTTCCGGATTCTTTTTCCGGAAGCGAGGCGAGGATGTTATCGAACTGCTTGATGTGATTTCGATCACGATCCAGATGAGGGGAGATGGTCCGAGCGAAGAGTTCGAGGCCTAGGAGAAAGAGGGCGAGAACAGCGAGAACTTTGAGCTCCTGCCAGAAGTTGGTCACGGAGGGAGGAGTCATTAGAATTGAAAGTAAATGAAGTCGCTGTGCACGGCGGGGGCACAGGAAATGATCATCCAGACGAGGTAGCAGTAAACAAGAGCACGCGCTTGCCAAGGAAGGTGGTGAAGGCGGCGCGTCTCGTGTCGATCACTCCAAATTTCTGCGATGATGAGAGGAAGGCAGAAGAAGGCTAGCGAGCCAAAGGCATAGGAGGAAAAGGGAGTGAGTCCTTGTTCGAAGACGATTTTACTCAGGAGAGTGGTCGCTTGCTGTAGTGAGTCAGCCCGGAAGAAGAGCCAAGCGAGGCAGACGAGATGGAAGAAGAATATCGAAGCTAGAATGGGGTGACCTCTTACCCGCCCGGAGAACACCCGATAGAGGCAGAGAACCAGGCCGTGGATGGCTCCCCAGATAACGAAGGTCCAAGCCGCTCCGTGCCAAAGCCCACCGATGAGCATCGTGAGCATGAGATTTCGATAGGTTTTGCGAGTGCCTTGACGATTTCCTCCCAGTGGAATGTAGAGGTAATCGCGGAGCCAGGAAGAAAGGGAGATGTGCCAGCGGTCCCAGAAGTCGGAGGGGTTCTGGGCGAGGTAAGGACGGCGGAAGTTCGTCATGAGACGAATGCCGAGCCATCGAGAGACGCCGCAGGCAATAAAGGAATAGCCCGCGAAATCGCCGTAGATTTGGAAGGCGAAGGCGTAGATCCCGGCAAGAGCATCGGTGCCGCTGATCTTTTCGAGAGGCGCGAGGAAGACGCCATTGGCGACAAAGGCGAGGTTGTCGGCGAGGGCGACTTTCAGAAACAATCCGACGAGGACGAGTGAGAGCCCGACAGTGAAGTCATCTGCGCTCCGGGAGCGAGGCTTGGTGATCTGAGGGAGGAGGTTTGAAGAGCGCTCGATGGGGCCCGCGACGAGTTGGGGGAAGTAGGCGACGTAGAGGGCAAAGTCGAAGAAAGAGGAGGTGGGGTCGGTGTCTTTTCGTAGGACGTCGATGGTGTAGGAAAGCGTTTGGAAGGTGTAAAACGAGATGCCGACCGGAAGGATGATCGCGAGGGTTTCTGGGTGAGCCTCGAAGCCCAAAGTGGTGAGAAGCTGAGTGGTGCTTTCGATGAAAAAATTGGCGTATTTAAAAAGGGCGAGGATTCCGAGGGTGGAAATCAGGCTAAGGGAGAGCCATTTTTTCTGCGAAGCGGGATCGAATTGGGAGATCTTAAGCGCTGCGACGAAGTTGATCGCGGTCGTCAGAAGAATGAGCCCAAGAAAGCGCCAGTCCCAGCAGGCGTAGAAGAAGTAGCTCGCGAGGAGGAGAAAGAGGTTCTGGCTGCGATGACCGAGGAGTCGGTAAATCAGAATAACGAGCGCGAAAAAGGCCCAGAATTGGTAGCTATTGAAGAGCACGCGATTCTTTTTTTCTATTAATTTGGACGGTGGAAGTGGCAGTAGGCCTGCCTATTCCCATGCGTGCTGTCATGCGAGACCGAGACGATGCGCGTGAGGGGCCAGCCTTTACTATGCTTGTCCGCCAATCGTTGAGTAATGCAATTTACGATCTTAACAGATGGATGGACTGTGCCAAATTCCGAGTTCTCCTCAGCGCGTTTCCAAAGTTCGACAATAAATTCCATAGCTAAGCAATGAGGCGGGAAATCCTAAGGCGCTCGGAGATGATGAGGGACTTGAAGCGGGTATAATCTTCTTCGCGAGTCGCGGAGAGCAGGCGATAGGAATAGCTGGGCCAGTGTTCGATTTCATCCAATGCATTCTTCATGCGGAGAGCGATGATATCATCGGTATCGGTTCCTCGGCCGGTGAGGCGGGCGCGGAGTTCTCCGTTGCTGGGGGGCATGACGAAGAGATCGGTGAGGGCGGTCTGGATTTCAGGGTCTTCACAGGCTCGCACGAGGGTAGCTCCTTGCACGTCGATATCCATGACGACATCGACTCCTTTTGAAATGTAGTTGAGCACTTCAGATTTAAGAGTGCCGTAGTGATTTCCGTGAACCTCAGCGTGCTCGAGAAAATTTCCGTTTTGAATGCGTTTGGTGAAGTCGTCCCGATCCAAGAAATGGTAGTCCTTGCCGTTGACTTCTCCATCGCGCGGTGCCCGGGTAGTGCAAGAAATAGAATAGTGGGCTTCCTCTTCATCGGCGAGTCGACGACAGAGGGTCGTTTTTCCCGAACCCGAGGGTCCGGAGACAAGGAGGAGAATTCCAGTGCGACTCACAAGAGTGAGATTGGGCGGATTTCTCGAATTTGACCAGTTTGTAGTGTCGGGATTGATCGATTTGAGCAGATTTCGAATGTGTGGCTTTAGCCTACACGACAAATTGGCGGTTGAGAGTTGCCCCTGTTGAGAGGAACTCTATGTTGAATTCATGCCGACTGTAGAGGTGATGCCTGAGACTCTCGCCAGCCAAGTGGCGGCGGGGGAGGTGATCGAGCGTCCCGCTAGCGTGATTAAGGAATTGATCGAAAATAGTGTGGACGCGGGAGCTCGAAAGATTGAGGTCGAGATCCAGCGTGGCGGAGTGGCTTTGATTCGGGTGAGGGACGATGGCTGTGGCATGAGTCCGAAAGATGCGGTGAAGTCGCTTGCGCGGCATGCCACGAGCAAGCTTCGGACCTCAGATGATCTTGCCAGAATTTTGACGTTGGGATTTCGCGGAGAAGCGCTTCCAAGTATCGCGAGCGTCTCACGCTTCACGATGTCGACCCGAGAAGCCGACACGGTGGAAGGGACTGAAATTAGAGTTGATGGAGGGAATCTGCATGAGCCACGGGCGATTGGTTGCTCGGTGGGGACAAGTATCGAGGTGAGGGACCTTTTTTTTAATGTCCCGGCCCGGAAGAAATTTTTGCGAGCTGAGACGACCGAGGCGGCTCACGTTGATCATCAGATTCGTCTGCACGCACTCTGCACGCCTGATGTAGGCTGGGTGCTGAGGAAGGATGGACGGGTAGTGTTTGATCTTCCTGCGACGAAGGATCGTCGCGTGCGCATCGAGGCGATGACGGGAACTGAGTCCGGAAGGGCACTTATCGAAGTGCCGAGATGGGAGGGACGGGGAATCGTGGTAGAAGGAGCCGTTCTGCCAGCTGAATTTGCGAGGAAGGGAAAGAAGCATCAGTTTGTCTTTTTGAATGGACGGCCTGTTGAGGATGCCATCATTTCTCGAGCGCTTAAAGAAGCCTTTAAGGGTGCTTTGAGCGAAGGAATGCAGCCTGGTGCCTGGCTTTGGTTGAGCCTTGATCCCCGGGAAGTGGATGTGAACGTTCATCCCGCGAAGCGGGAGGTGCGTTTCAGCAACGCCGCCCAAGTTAGACTGGCGATCCTGGAAGCTGTCGAAATCTCGCTGAAGCCCAAAGAGCAGGCACGTCCGATCTTGATGCCGCCGCCCTCATTTCCTGAGGGCACTGAGAAACACAGACAGGAACAAAGTCCTGTTCTGGCTCCGGCACTCAAATCCGCTTCTTCGCCACGTCTGGTGTGGCGGAATGAGCATCAGGAAGAGCTGCCTGTTTCGGAGCTTGAGGTCGAAGAGGGGCCGAAGTTTCGTGTGATTGGCTCGTTGGCAGATCGCTACGTTCTTTTAGAAGGGGAAGAGGGACTTGTTCTGTTAGAGCCTAAGGTGGCACAGGAGCGCATCATTTACGAGGAGCTCTTGGATGGAAAAGAAGAAGTGGAATCCCAAGGTCTTCTTGTTGCCGAGTTACTCGAGTTGGACGCGCGGGATGCTGATCTGTTGATGCGTCATCAAGAGCACTTTGAAGACGCGGGGTTTTCGCTGGAGTCCTTTGGAGGGCAGACGATTCAGATTTCGAGTGTCCCTGCATTTTTAAAGTTTCAGGAATCGAGGAAGTTTCTGAGAGAGTTGGTGGATTCGATCTTGGATCACGATGCCGGAGGGCGCGTCAAGCGATTGGCCTATGAAGGATTTTCGGCCAAGGTGGCGAAGGCTGGAGCTGCGCAAATGGGATGGTCTTCTGCTGAGATTGACGGGCTTTTGAAAACGCTCTTTCTTTGTGATCTTCCGTATTGTGATCCTGCCGGGCATCCAACTCTGGTGCAGATTTCGTTTCAAGAATTAGAACGTAAGTTTGGTCGTAAATAATATTCCTTTGTCTTGTCATTCGAGCTTCGCGCCAACGCCTTAAAAAAGATCCGCAATTTAGGAATTGCGCTTGGCTCCGCCAAGCGAAAGATTTTAGAGATGCCTTCCGGGCGGGGGCAAAGAGAAAACGAAGGGGGCGTTCGGACCCTCAAATGTGCTATTATGACACCACTCCGCATTTCAAAAGAGAGGAGAGATGTTTTTAAATAGTTAGAAAATAGCGCTGCGCCTTGGAATCAAGAATCCGGCGCTTTCTCGAAATGGTAGCGTTGATCCTCAGTTGTGGTGCACCAAAGGGCATTTCACCTACACCACGCCTTCGTCCCGCCTTGCTCTTTCAAGAAATCACTTAGGCATTGGAATCTTTTGAAACACTACTTGGTATAAAGAATCAAAGTAATGAGAAAAACGCTCCATGAAAAACCTCATGAAGCGCTTGGGGAAAAGGAAAATCTCCGCCTGAAGACGGTGCTCGTTGTAGAGTGAGCTTAGTGCTTTTCGCTGAAGTGAGCCTTTAAAAGGTCACGCGCAAAGTCGTTCTTGAGATCGCGCCAGACAAGGTGGGCATGGTTGGCATCGTTCTGCGTGTTGGCGTACTCGATGAGGAAGTCGGGTCCTTGAATGCGGAAGTAGTGTGCGCCATGACGCTCCAATGTTCCGGCCCAGGCGAAGCTGAGTTTTTTACGCTGCATGGTGTGGATTTTCTTAAGGGCATCGGCGCTGATGTCGTTCCGTTGAAAGCTGGCGACTAAATCGACGATGCTCAAAAGGGCGGTGACTTCATCCCCTGCGAGCTTTCTGGAGAGGATGCCGAGATTCTCCTGAGCTTTAGCATTACGATCTTGGGCGGTGAGGATTTCCTTTGGGGGCTTCTCGGTGAACACGGGAGACTTGCCTTTGGCGTGGAGAGAGGATGCCAATGCGCGGGCCGCATCTTCCACTTCGCCGAGGGGACGCAAGCCTTTGAGTGGGCCTTTTTTGAGCTCCGCTGGATTCGTGCCAAAGAAAGCTGGGACTCCGATGACCCGATTTCCGATGACGGAGAAATTGAGCGAAAGGTGATGCCCTTCAAAACGCCATCCCCAAGGCTTTTCGTGGGAAGGTTCTCCGAAGATCGCAAAATAGTATTTTTCCGTATTCCTTACTTCAGGATCTCCTCCTCGATCAGCGAGGACCTGTTCCAAGGTCATAATTTGAGTCGCCGTGAGGAGACCTTTTTGGCTCAGGCCAGTTCCAAGCAGTCCGAGAGCGAGGTGCTGCTGGTGGGGTTTGAGAGTGCTGAAGCGGACACCCTTACGATTGTCCATAGGAATGAAGTGCCAGTTCTCACGTTCTTCGGTCTTAAACTCGAACTTGGCGCTCTTGCTTTGAGTTTCGTCGAGTGTCTTGAGGAAGACCGAAGCGGCATTCGTCATTTCGGCAGTGGTCGGATGATGCGCACCTTCGTGAGCAAAAAGAGGTGATATTGAGAGCAGGAAGATGGTTAAGTATTTCACGGCGCAATGTTAGAGGCCGAGCAAGGCACGGGCCACTGTAAAATAAATGACCATTCCGGAAGCGTCGACAATCGTGGTGATCGCAGGTGCCGCGATGACCGCTGGGTCCAGCTTAATGGACTTCGCTCCAATGGGTAGGAGCGCTCCGAGCACCGTGGAAGAGGCCACTTGCGCTAAAAGAGCGACTGCCACTGCGAGTCCGAATATGCCAAAGGAGATACCTGCGGGAAGTTCGGGGCGGAAAAGGGGGAGAATGAAGATGGTGAAAATAGCGATGGCGATTCCGAGAACGCTGCCTGAGAGAAGACCTAAACGAAGTTCTTTCCAGGCGACTCGTCTGGTGTCTTCGGGGTCAAGTTCCCCGAGGGCCATCGCACGAATGACCATCGTGGAAGCCTGACCTCCGGTGTTTCCTCCGGCAGCGACGACCATGGGGAGGAAGAGGGCAAGAAGGTAGGCCTCGTTGAGAACTGCTTCAAAGCGCAGCATCACGTAACCAGAAGCGATTGCCAGGAATGCCAGAACGAGGAGCCAGCCGAAACGTCGTTTAAAGTGTACCATCACCTCAGTGTTGAGATAGGTGACTTCGGACTGTTCGCCGGCAATACCGGCGCTTTTTTCGATATCCTCGGTGGATTCCTTTTCAAGAATCTCGATGGCGTCATCTGGCGTGATGACTCCAAGAAGATGGCGTGCCTCATCAACGACCGGAACGAGGGCCATGTCATAGCGGGCAAGGAGTTTGGCCGCTTCTTCCTGGTCCGCTGTCGCCAAAACAGTGTGTTTTTCTGGAGTAAGAATATCCCTTACTGGGGTATCCCAGGGATTGAAAGCGAGGTCTCGTAGTCGAATGAGGCCGATGAGTCGATGCTCGACATCGATGACGAAAATGCGGGCCATCGTTTCCACCAGATCAAGATTAGGCCGGAGGTGATCGATGGCTTCTTTCACGGTCATCGAGGCAAAAACCTTACCGATCTGGGTGGTCATCCTCCCCCCGGCAGTTTCCTCGCCATAGCGGAGAAGGGTCCGAGTTCGATCTCGATCTTCTTCGCCAAGAAGGTCGATGAAATCTTGTCGCTTAGATTCGCTGACGTCTTGCAGGATATCGACCCGGTCATCATCGGGAATAGATTCGAGGATTTCGCGCTGCTCCTTCGGTTCGAAGTGATCAAGGGCTCCCTCGACCAAGGTGTCGGGAATCTCGGCAAGAACATCGGAGAAGCCAGCGGCTCCCACCGTATCGACGAGGAATTCGCGGGCTTCGCTATTGAGATCTTCGTAAATTGAAGCGAGGTCGGCAGGATGCAGCCCTTTACAAAGTGCAATCACCGAGGCCGCATTGCGTCTCTCAACTGCCTCTTCAGTCTGATTCAGGATCTCTGCCAATTCCTCCGTCACAAGGAGAGACTGTGAGAGGTCGATCGATTGGGAAAGCGAAAATGCCTGTTGCTTTCGCCAAAATCCAGAAGCAACATTCCAGATATTTCCCCAATGAAGGTTCAAAGGTGTGACTCTCAACGTTTTCTTCTCGCCCTTTCATATCTTGAGCGCAGTCAAAAATGGCGATGATATCGTGATCACATTTTCTTCTGTTCCGGTAGTTAAAATCTACTGCTTGCCCGATTGTACCTCTTTGTTTTATTGGCCGGAGTGAATTTTAAGCTCTGTGCCAGATAGAGGGTTACTAGAACTGATGGCCGGCCAGTTGCTTCCGGTCTCCACACCATGTTCTGAACTTTGCTTCGCGGCATCAAGAGCTGGCTGATCCAGGGGAAATAGCTCAATTGCGGAGTTCCGCATGCCCGTGAATCCTCCTTTTCCGTGGGTCTCCTCGGGCCCTGGATCATCAAAAAATTTAGTTTTCGGTGACGTGCTTGATGAGCGCATCCGCAGTTTCATGGAAGGCTGCGGACGATTTCGACTCGCTGGGACTCAGTATTGCGATGGGCTCGCCGCCATCGCAGCGCTGACCGATTGCTGGTTCGAGCGGGATTCGACCGAGAAGGGGAACCTTTAAACGTTCGCATTCACGCTCTGCACCGCCTTTTCCGAAGAGGTGGTAACGTTCACCGTGATCACACTCGAAGTAAGACATGTTCTCGACCAAGCCTAAAATAGGGACGTTAACCTTGGCAAACATCGAGACGGCCTTGCGCGCATCGATCAAGGCGACCTCCTGTGGAGTTGTAACGATGACTGCGCCATCAAGGGCGACGGTCTGGACCAAGGTGAGTTGGATGTCACCGGTGCCAGGGGGAAGATCGAGAATGAGGACGTCGAGCTCTCCCCAAGCGACTTGCTGGAGAAATTGCTGGGTGTAGCGGGTAGCCATCGGTCCACGGACGATCACCGGGGAACTATCACTGAGAAGAAACCCCATCGACATGAGTTTCAAACCGTGGGCTTCAATGGGGACGATTTGATCCTGATCGTTGGCCTGTGGTTGGTGGTCTGGAACTCCCATCATGAGGGGGACCGAGGGGCCATAGAGGTCGCAATCCAGAAGACCAACCTTGAGTCCCTGCGCGGAGAGGGCGATGGCGAGGTTTGAGGAAACGGTGGACTTGCCGACGCCTCCTTTTCCAGAGCCGACGGCGATGATGCGCTTCACGCCTGGGAGCTTTTGACTGCCGGTAGCTGCACTTCCCTGGGCTCCTTGTGGCTCCTGAACATCGATTTCGATACGCACTTTTTCAGGTCCGCCAAAAAGAGGATCGAGGATCTTGTGGCAATCTTGAAAAATGGTTTTGGGCACCTCTGCCTCGCGCGTCTGAATCTGGAGTTGGACCTGTGCAGTGCCATCCACGACCTCGGCGGATTTCAGTAGGCCAAAGGAGACAATATCACGGGAGAACCCAGGGTAGCTTACTTTCGCGAGAGTAGCGCGTAATTCATCGTTCGTCATGGCGGCAAGTTAGCTAGGAAGAAGCAATGCGCTAGTATTTCTTGCGCAGATGAGAGGGAAGAATGCCAAGCTGCTCGCGATATTTGGCCACGGTGCGCCGGGCGACTGTGATTCCTTGCTCTATGAGCATTTTTCCGAGTTTGAAATCGGAGAGTGGCTTGCTGCTGTCTTCATTCTCAATAAGATCCTGAAGGGACTCCCGCACGCCTTCGTTTGAAATATCTGACCCATCGCTCGTCTGGTATCCCGTCGCGAAGAACTTGCGCATCTCCATCATGCCATGCGGCGTGTCGATATATTTTCCGGCGACGGCACGAGAGATCGTCGTGGGATGCACTCCGATGACCTCCGCGATGTCATTCATGGTCAAGGGTTGCAAAAAGCGGGTTCCATTTTTCAGAAAGGGACCTTGGCGATCGATGATCTCACGCGTGATTGCGAGGATCGTTTCTTGCCGCTGATCAACGGCTCGAATGATCATGCGCCCGTCACGAATTTGATTCCGTAGGTAGTTCCGGGTTTTCTTGTCTCCTGCGGAGTTGGAGAGGATGTCTTTATATTGATCGTTGATGCGGAGGCGGGGGAGGTAATTGCCCGTCAATTCAGCGTTCCATCCACCGTCTCCATCATTGAAGATACGAGAATCTGGCTGCACGTAGGGATTTCCGCCAGAGAGGAAGCGGGAGCCAGGGGAGGGATCCAGTGCACGGATGTGCTCTACGGCTTCCGTAATTTGATCGATGTGGACATGGAGGGCCTTGGTGATCTGCGGGTAGTGATTTTTTCCAAGTTCAGCGAGGTGCTGATCGACTATTCTTGCCTCCAGGCTTCCTGCAAGGCCGAGTCGCCAGAGTTGCATGAGAAGACACTCCCTGAGATCTTCGGCCCCCACTCCTGAAGGGTCGAGAGTCTGGACGAGAGTTAGTCCTTTTTCGAGTCGCTTCAGAGGAATTTGAACGCCCCGTGAGAGGTCTTCTATCGAGCTATCGAGGAAGCCGTGGTCGGTGAGATTTCCCACGACGACAATGGCGTCGGCTTGCCGCTGCTCGGTGGCTCCGCTTTCTCGGATTTGTTCGGCAAGGTGCTCTTGGAGAGTGAGAGGAGCGACGATGGAGTTGTAGAAATGCTCCCGCCGTTCGGCGTCGTCGTGATCGGTCCCTTGATTGCGTCTTTCGATGATCGAGAGCTCGCGGACATCGTCATCGTATGACTCCTGCCAGTCGTCAAAATCATCGGTGTCGACCGCTTCCGTGTCCGTAATTTCATCGAGTGATTCGTGGTCGATGAGATCCTCTAAGACAGGGTTGGTCTCCAGTGCTTGGGTGATTAGCTGGCCCAATTCCAAAGTGTTGGCTTGAAGTATCTCAAGACTCTGGCGCATTTGAGGTGCGAGAGTTTGGCTCTGAGAGAGCGATTGGGAGAGTCCGACGTTGGCCATGGAATTACGGGCTTTTTATAGACTATTTTTGACCAAACACAATACAACCAAGCAGAAAACGTGCCATTCGCAATATCTGTCTATTTTGAGCTTGTTGAAGAGCGGTTGTTTAGTGAGATTTTTGATTTTCTTAGAGCTTTTGGTCAGACTTTGCTAAATGTGCCCTTATGCAGTCAGATTTCGACGGGATCCGTGCCAAGATGGAAAATAAGGGAGTGATCGATCTAGCGATTCGCTCATTCCAGAAATCGTTCGAAGCAGTGTCGAGTGGGGCGAGTGCTAAAATTTCGGAGGCGCAGATTTCGCCCGCTGAGGGTGTTTTGAATTATGAAGAGCTCGATGAAAAGGCGCAGTTTGATCCTGAGCTTTTGGGCCAAACGGTCATCATAAAACTTAATGGAGGTTTGGGAACGGGAATGGGGCTGGAGAAGGTAAAAAGCCTCTTGGAGGTGAGGCCTGGAGTAAACTTTCTCGATCTGATGGCGCGGCAAATTCTATCGCTTCGGGCCCAATCGGGTAAAAATGTCCGCTTCATGCTCATGAATAGCCAAGCGACGAGCGATGACACGCTTGATCATCTCGCAAAATCGGTTCCTGAGCTTGGCGATGCCAGGGAGTTGGAGTTGATGCAGAACTGGGCGCCTAAGCTTTGCCAGAGTGATCTTGCCCCTGTCAATTATCCTGAAAACCAGGAGCTCGAATGGTGTCCTCCAGGACACGCTGATATTTATCCATCGCTTGCAGGGAGCGGGTGGCTTGATCGTCTTTTAGTTGAGGGAGTAAAGTATGCTTTTGTGTCCAATAGTGACAATCTTGGAGCGGTTCTCGACTCGACCTTGCTTTCCTATTTTTCGTCGAGCGGTGCGCCGTTTATGATGGAAGTGACTCGACGCACAAATGTAGATCGGAAGGGAGGGCATTTGGCGAAAAGGGATCTTGATGGTCGCTTGATTCTTCGTGAAGTCGCGCAATGTGCCGAGGAGGATTTAGATCAATTTCAGGATATCGATAAGCATCAGTTTTTTAATACCAATAACGTTTGGTTGAATCTTGATGCTTTGCAGGACGCACTTGCCGCTTCGGATGGTGTTTTCTCACTGCCGGTGATTCAAAATACAAAGACGGTCGATCCAAGAGATCCAGAAAGCATGCCGGTGTATCAGCTGGAGACGGCCATGGGGTCAGCGATTGAATGCTTCGATGGATCAGTTGCGGTGAATGTTCCGCGCTCCCGCTTTGCGCCGGTCAAGTCAACGGGTGATCTCTTGGCGCTTCGGTCTGATGCGTATGAGTTGAGCGAGGATGGATGTATCAGCTTGGTGTCTTCCCGGAATGGGAAACCTCCGGTGGTTAAACTGTCTGCCGACTATCGCCTTGTTGATGCCATGGGTTCACTGGGAGTGCCCTCGCTGATTGGTGCGGAAGAGGTGACGATTAGTGGTCCTTTATCTTTTGCGGATACCGTTGAGGTCATCGGGGAGGTCGAATTTAAGAATGAGGGAGAGGCGACTGTTCAAGTGCCAGCCGGGGTCTATAAAAATAAAATTTGGCATGGATAATAAAAAGGCAACGCAGCCTACGACTTTTAATTCTAGTAATAAAACCTTCGCCAACCGTATCGATGACTCATTCTGAAATTTTGTTCCCGGAGCCCGGATTTGGAGCTCTTATCTTTGACCTCGATGGAACCTTGGTTGATTCGATGCCAGCGCATTTTCGCTGCTGGTGTCTCGCGCTAGCAGATCAAGGTGCTGAAAATGTCTTCTCCGAAGATGCTTTCTATGCAATGGGCGGGCGGCCGACTCGTGATATCGTGGAGATTCTTAATAGGAGTAAGGGTTTGCATCTCGATCCGGATGCAGTCTCTTTTTCGAAAAAGAATCACTATTTAAAATGCTTGGATCAGGTGGAGCTCGTCGCTGAGGTTGCTAATTTTGCGAAAGCGCATTGGGGGAAGGTTCCTTTGGCTGTTGCAAGTGGGGGTGGGCGAATCGTGGTTGAGAAAACTTTGGAGACGCTGGGAATTTCCGAGCTCTTTGACGCGGTGGTCACCGCAAATGACGTGGTCAATGGGAAACCTGCGCCGGATATTTTTCTGGAGACAGCAAAGCGTCTTGGAGTGGTGCCCGAGAAATGTGTGGTCTTCGAAGATGCTGTCCCGGGAGCTGAGGGAGCTCGTGCAGCGGGGATGGAGGTTGTGCTCGTGCCCGCGCCCGCGCGGAATCACTAGAGTTCCTAGAAGAAAATCACTTGAACTTTTGCTGTTTTGACATCGAGCCTCGATGGGAGGGAGACCTCTCTTGAATTCTATTATTTCTGTTTCCTTAAAGAGTGGGCGCAAAAGGTGCTCGAGGAGGGTCCTAATTCTGGATCTTAGATGGGCCTGTAGGCAATGATGAATAAGGGTTTAAAGAGCTTGTGAAATTTTTCACAAATAGAGCTTGTGAATTTTTTCACAAGCTCTTAAAACTCAGCCGCTCATGGCAAACATCTTTCCTCGTTGGGCTAATCTCCTTCCGCTAAAAATAGCGGTGTGCTTGGGGGCCGTCGGTGCCAGTTTGGTAGCGGGGGTCACTTATTACGGCACACCTAAGGCCCAGCGGGTCGGTTATCAGCCAACACAGCCAATTCCCTACGATCACAATTTGCACGTGAATCAGCTGGGGATGGATTGTCGTTACTGCCACAGCTTTACTGAACATTCTAGTCATGCCAATGTTCCGACCGCGAACACTTGCTGGAACTGCCACCAGCACGTTCAAAAGGGCTCACCCAAGCTTGCCGCTCTTCGTGACGCGATGGCTGTCGATAAAAACCATTTGCCGATAAAAGATGCCGCTGGAAATCCAGTCGAAGGGAAGCCCATTCAGTGGGTTCGTATTCATAAGTCTCCCGACTACGTTTACTTTAATCACTCCGCTCACTTAAATCGCGGAGTTTCTTGTCAGAGCTGCCACGGTGACGTGCACAAGATGGAAAAGGTCTACCAGGCCGAGTCCCACTCGATGGGCTGGTGTCTTGAATGTCACCGGGCTCCCGAGAAGCATGTTCGTCCGCTGGAAGAAGTCTTCAATCTTGATTACGATGCTGAGAAGTATCTCAAGAAAAACGACGTTCGTGATGAAGAAGACAAGCGTATCACCGATCCTGAGGAGTTCGGTAAGTTTCTCGTTGCCCACTGGGGTATCCGTCCAAAAGAATCCTGTTCAACCTGTCACCGTTAATTTTCGATCTTAGACTACATGAAGCGTGTCTTGAACCACCCACAGCCCCCGAAAGAGGGTGATGCCGTGACCACTTGGCGTAGTGTCGGCGAAAAGGAAGGCTCCCGGTCTTTCCGTAACGATCTCGATCGTGAATTTCCAAATGGCGATACCCTTAATGCGGAAGAGCAGGAACTCTCTCGTCGGAGTTTCACCAAGCTCATGGGGGCATCTTCCGCTCTTGCTGGCTTGACACTCGCCTCTTGTCGTCGGCCAGAAAGCTATATTGTCCCTTATAAGAAGGCCCCTGAATGGGTCATCCCTGGTAAGCCACTTTTCTACGCTTCCACCATGCCGCGCGTGGGTGGAGCTGTTCCTCTTCTTGTGACGACTGTTGAAGGTCGTCCGCGTAAGCTAGAGCCGGCAACTGATCATCCGGATGCTTCCGGCACTGATGCGCTTGTTCAGGCTTCTATCTTAGATCTCTACTCACCCTCCCGTTCTCAAGATATCCTGAAGGACGGCAAGGTGAGTGATCAGGCCGCTCTTCTTGAGGGTCTTAAGTCGCTCGATCTTTCCAAGACGGCGTTTGTTTTTGGTTCCGATGATTCTCCCACCCGTAATCGCCTTGCTAGAGAGCTGGCAGGGAAGGGGGCCACATTGGTTTCATACGAAGCACTTACTGGAGACGGTCTTGGTGCTGGAGTTTCGACTGTCGTCGACTTCTCAAAGGCTTCTCGCATTCTTTCTCTCGACGCCGATTTCCTCGGTGCTGATCCAATCGGCAACAGTCGCGAATTTTCGAAGGGCCGCATGGGTGGTGATTCGGAATACAATGGGGAAATTGACGCTGTTAAAATGAGCCGTCTCTACCAAGTGGAGACTCAATTCAGCATCACCGGTGGCATGGCTGATCACCGACTTCGCGTCGCTCCTAGTCGAGTGGCAATGGTTGCCGCAGAGATTGCTTCTGCGCTTGGAGCTTCGGTTCCTGCCAGCGGACTTGATAATGACGATAAAGCGGCTCTTTTCCCAGGTGGCTCTGCTGCTGAATTTGATCAGTGGGTTTCTGAGTGTGCGAAGGATCTCAAGGAAGCCGCTTCAAAAACGCTTGTTATTGTCGGTTCACGACAATCCAAAGCGGTTCACCAAATCGCGGCTGCGATCAATGGCGTTCTTCAGTCTCAAGCTGTTCGCGCCGTTTCTACTGATCTTGGTCAGTATGGCACGATGGCCGACCTTGGAGGCAAGGTTGCTTCTGGGGCGGTGGAAAACATCGTTTTCCTAACTCCTTCTGATCCCGCTTACGACTTCGATGGTTTCGAGGCTCTCACAGAGAAAGCAAAGGTTATCGTTCATCTCGGAATTCGCACAAATTTCACAGCATGGGCCGCTAATTGGCATGTCCCATCGCGCCACTTCCTTGAAAGCTGGGGCGATGCACGTTCTGCTTCCGGCGTTCTCTCGCTCATTCAGCCGATGATCTTCATGCCTTACGAGGCTGTATCAGAGCTGGAGCTGCTTGTTGTCCTCAATGGCGGCGATTTTGCCCAAGGCGATTTCTCTCCTGCAATGGGCGAAGTGAAGAAGACCTTCGCGGCTCTTTCTGGTAAGTCGGGTGATGTCGCTTGGCGCGAAGGCCTCAAAAATGGCTTCGCCGCTGATACTGCATACGCCGCTGGTGCCGCCCCTGCAGGCACGATCGAGATTCCGGAGTCTGCCGCTCCGAGCACTGACAACATTGAGGTTGTCTTTTCAACGGATGCTTCCGTCCTCGACGGTCGTTTTATCGATAACGCATGGCTACAAGAAGCTCCCGATCCCGTCACTAAGTTGACATGGGACAATGCAGCTCAAGTATCTCCGCTGACAGCCAAAGCACTTGGTATTTATGACCAAGTGATCGCTTTAGAGCCAAAGGGTAAGTTTGCTTTTAGTGATCCTTTTAAGCGTGCTGCTGAGGCTCACATCGGTGAGGGCGAGCACGCAAAAGCACCATTTATTAACGTTTCCATTGGAGATCGTGAAATCACGGTCCCAGTTTTGATTGCCTTCGGTCACGCCGACTTTGCCATCACCATTCCTCTCGGATACGGTCAGGCTTCTGATGACGGGCGAAAAGGTGCGATCGCTCTCGACGTTGATCAGCCAGTTGTCGGTCACGTCGGACTCAATAGTGGATTCAATGTCTATCCACTTCGCTCTAGTGACACTCCCTACTTTGCCGCTGGTGCGAAAATTGGACTCACGGGGAATTCCTACAAGGTCGCTCTCACTCAGGAGCACAACTCGATGTATGGCCGCGCGCTTGCTCGGGAAGTCTCTACGAATAGTCTTGAAGGAAAAGGCGACTTCAAAGAGCAGGTCAAAGAAGTGAAGAAGCAGGGGCTGGATGCCCATGCTCCGGTGAACATCAGTCTCTACGATCCCAAAGGCGGAATCTGGTCGAAAGATGACGCCAAGAAAAAGTCACATATCTCCGATGATGTTCACCAGTGGGGGATGGCGATCGACCTGAACACTTGCACCGGCTGTAATGCTTGTCTCGTGGCTTGTCAGGCCGAGAACAACATTCCGATTGTCGGTAAAGATCAAGTCGCGATGGGGCGCGAGATGCACTGGATTCGCATGGACCGGTATTTCTCTGCAATGGAGACTGAAGTGCATGGTGGACATTCAAGCGATACACCAACCCCTGACTGGGTTCAGCAGAATCCAGAAATGGTTCCTCAACCTGTCGCTTGTGTGCAGTGCGAAATGGCTCCTTGCGAGACAGTTTGCCCGGTGAATGCTACCGTTCACACTGAGGAAGGCCTTAATTCGATGGCTTATAACCGCTGTATCGGAACACGCTACTGCGCGAACAACTGCCCCTACAAGGCGCGTCGTTTCAATTTCTTCGATTACAACAAACGCAATCCGCTTATCAAAGGAAACCTCTACAAAGGGCCTTTAGGTAAGAAAAAAGTGGGCGAAGCACCACACCTTCAGCACAATCCAAATGTCACCGTTCGGATGCGCGGAGTCATGGAGAAATGCACATACTGTGTCCAACGCCTCGAAGGAGCCAAGATCAAGCAGAAGCAGCAGCAGAAGCAAAAGACGCTCGCAGCAGGACTTCCATCCACTGCCGTCGGTGTAGATCGCGCTGTCGATCTCAGGATTCCGACCAACAGTGTCAAAGTGGCCTGTCAGGAAGCCTGTCCAACCGCCGCAATTTCCTTCGGGAACCTTCTCGATCGCGAATCGAAGATTGTTAAGGCGAAAGGCAATCAACTCGATTCGATCGCTCGCATGTTCGATAGCGAAGAGGAGTGGAACAATTTCAAGGTCGAGGGCAGTGGTCGAAACTACGATCTCCTCAACTACGTCAATACCCGTCCTCGTACGAGCTATCTTGCGCGTGTGAAGAACCCGAATCCAAACATGCCGGATTCAGCGTTCCTCGGACAAGCCACAATCAACACACACTAATTTCTGTAGAAACAATTTCTGATGTCTGAAGTGGCAACAAATTCTGAACCTAACGCCAAAGCGGTTAAAATCCCCGTCTTGGAGCGCGAGAAGTTAATTCTTCAAGGGCGCTCATATGGGTGGATCACTGAACGTATTTGCGGCGTGATTGAAAACCGCCAGCCTTTGCTTTGGTGGATTCTCTTCATCCCAAGCGCTTTGATTGCCCTCATCGGGGTGGTTGGAGGACTGACTTACCTTGTTTCGACAGGTGTGGGAGTTTGGGGGAACACTAATCGTGTCATGTGGGGCTGGCCCATCGTGAACTTCGTTTTCTGGATTGGTATCGGTCACGCGGGGACTCTGATTTCAGCGATTCTTTTCCTGACGCGTCAGAATTGGCGGACCTCGATTAATCGAGCTGCTGAGGCCATGACCATCTTCGCGGTGATGTGCGCGGGTATCTTCCCGGCCTTCCACGTGGGAAGAGTCTGGATGGCTTGGTTCCTCGCTCCGATTCCTAACGCCAACGCGATTTGGCAGAACTTCAAGTCACCGCTTCTGTGGGACGTGTTTGCGGTTTCCACTTATTTCACTGTTTCTTTGATTTTCTGGTTCTTGGGAATGGTTCCTGACCTCGCGACCATCCGCGATCGGTGTAAGCCTGGCCTTCGTAAGTTCGCTTATGGTATCGCCTGCCTTGGGTGGCGGGGCGGTAACCGTCAGTGGAGTCATTATGAGATGGCTTATCTCCTTCTTGCTGCTCTCTCGACGCCGCTAGTTCTCTCGGTGCATTCGGTCGTTTCGTTCGACTTCGCCACCTCGGTGGTTCCTGGATGGCACACGACGATTTTCCCACCCTACTTCGTGGCCGGCGCCATTTTCGGTGGCTTCGCAATGGTGCTAACTATTATGATTCCTGCTCGTTTTATCTACGGCTTGCAAGACATGATCACGATGAAGCACATCGATAACATGGCCAAGATCATCTTGTTGACAGGAACGATTGTGGGTTATGCCTATTTAATGGAACTCTTTATCGCCTTCTACTCGGGTGCGAAATACGAGAGCGCTGCCTTCCTCTACCGTCTTTCCGGACCCTACTGGTGGGCTTACCTCGCAATGATGTCCTGCAACGTGCTTTCGCCTCAGATCTTCTGGTTCAAAAAATGCCGTGAGAATCTCTGGGTCGTAATGGCGGTCGCGATGTGTGTGAACATCGGCATGTGGTTTGAGCGCTTCGTGATCATTGTCACCACGCTGGCCCGGATGTGGCTCCCTGGTGACTGGAAAACCTATAGCCCAAGTGCGGTCGATGTGCTGACCTTTGTGGGAACAATCGGAATGTTTCTCGCTCTCTTCCTTCTCTTCCTTCGTTTCCTTCCTTGTATCAATATCGCCGAGGTGAAGTGGACGCTTCTTGAAAGCGATCCGCACGACGAAGATAAGATCGATCATCCCGACGACGGAGTGGTCACCATTCCCGCTTATCAATACGAACTTCAAGAGGGTTCCGAGGACGCTGCAGAGGATGCTGCTTCCAAGGGTAACTCAAAGACAGCAGACGCATGAGCACTCGAATTTCCAGAGTCTACGGCTACTTAGCCGAGTTCAATAATGCTTCCCAGCTTTACAAGGCTGCGGAAAAGGTCCGCGACGCCGGGTTTAAGAAGTGGGATTGTTTCTCACCTTATCCAATCCATGGCTTGGACGATGCGATGGGCATCAAGCGCTCTATCCTGCCCTACTTTGTTTTCTTAGGAGGACTAACGGGCTTTTGCACGGCCTTTATTTTGGCATACTCGACCCAAGTTGGGCTTTATCCTACGATCGTTTCTGGGAAGCCGGCCAACATTTTCACGACCGCTGCTTTTTTTCCGGTGATGTTTGAGTTAACGATTTTGTTCTCAGGCTTTACAGTGCTCTTTGGATTGCTTGGGCTGATGGGCTTGCCTCGTTGGAACCACCCGCTCTTCGCGAGCAAGCAGTTTTCGAGGGCGACTGACGACAAGTTTTTCATCGCGATCGAGGCAAGGGACGCCAAGTTTTCCGCCGAGGAAACGAAAGCGCTTCTTGTCGAAATTGGTGGCGCAAACATCGAACTTGTGGAGGACGATTCCAAGTAGACCATGAAATATTTCTTCCTTTCTTTAATCGTTATTTGTCTTCTCGTCGTGGGGGTCTTTGGATTCCGTGGAGACAAGTTTTCCCAGCCACCTATCCGTATTTTCCCTGACATGGATGAGCAGGATAAGATCAAGTCTCAGAAGCCAAGCGGCTTCTTTTTAGATGGTATGGGATCTCGCAAGCCGATTTCCGGCACTGTTCCAAATTCTGGTGACAATGGTATTCTCCCAGTTGAGTTCTCTGAAGGCCGAGACGGTTACTATTACAGCGGCGCTCACGAAGGGACCTACGGAAACGGAATGCCCGAAGAGTTGGTGCTTATCGACGAGTCTGCTTCAACTGCATTGTTAGGACGCGGGGAAGACATGTATGGTGTCCACTGCGCAATTTGTCACGGGGATGCAGGCGATGGTAAAGGTGTCGTCGGTCACTATTTCAGCAAGGCAAATGTCGTCGTTGCAAGTCTCTATAATTTTCCTCAGTCGTCCCATCCTGATGGCTACATCTACCACGTAATTGCCAATGGCAAGGGAAACATGGGGGGCTACAAGCATAACCTCCCTGTGCGTGATCGTTGGGCTATCGTTGCTTACGTTCGAACCCTCCAGGCTGCGGCCAAATAATTTCTACTGTCTGATTTCATGGCTCATTTCGTCACATCGAAAGACATTCCTACCAATGGGGAACACCTCGACAAGGGGAAGCTCGCATTTCCCAAGATGGTAACGGGCGGCATCGCTGCAATCGGTCTCATTGGTAGTATCGTATTCTTCCTTTTTGGAAGTGGATCTGCCCATGGTTCCTACGCGTTCTCGTGGTTGTTTGCGCTTTTCTTCGTCCTGACCATCACCTTTGGGGGGTGTTTCTTTACGCTCCTACACAACCTTTCTAATTCAGGGTGGGGAACTTCAGTTCGTCGCTTGATGGAAAACTTGGGATTTGTGTTTCCGTTTATGATTCTCTTTGCCCTTCCTCTGCTAATTGGGGGGGATGCCAAGGATCCTGGGGTTCAGCAGTATCTTTGGGAATGGATGACGATGTTCAGTGAAACAGTCGGTGATAGTGCGAATGCTTCTGAGGCACTAATGCATAGTGCTGATCCTCACAACCACCTCCTTGCCAAAAAAACCTTCTATCTTAGTCCTGGTTTTTGGCACTTCCGGTTCTTCTTTTACTTTATCGGTCTTGGTTTTGTGATTTGGCTCCTTCGGAAAGTCTCGATCACCCAGGACAATGAAAAAGATCCGGGTGTTGAAAACCTCTTCAAAGCACGTTCTTATTCCTCTTGGGGCATGATTATCTTTGGAGTTTCCATGACCTTCCTAGCTATCGATTGGGTGATGGCGCTCGATTTCTCATGGTTTTCCACGATGTTTGGAGTCTACGTCTTTTCTGGTTCGGCGTTGAGCGCCATGGCAGTTCTGATCCTGACTTCGGTGATCCTCCAGAGAATGGGCTACCTCAAAAAGGTCGTTACCCCTGAACACCACCATATCATGGGCAAGCTCATGTTCGCCTTCACCGTCTTCTGGGCTTATGTTTCCTTTTCGCAGTTTTTCCTCTACTGGTATGCCAATATTCCTGAGGAGACCCGCTACTTCATTCTCCGTAATACTGGAAATTGGAACGTGCTGAGTCTCTGTCTTGTCTTCCTTCACTTTGGATTGCCCTTCTTGTTGCTTCTTCGTTCCGACGTGAAAAAGAAGCCAGGCTTTCTCATCTTTATAAGCTGTTACATTTTGTTTGTGCACCTTGCTGATGTTTACCACATGATCATTCCTGAAAGGGGACCTTCGGTGGGTCTGGTTATTGGTCATCAGGCTCAACTATGGCTGAACGGTTCTTTCTTCGGTGACATTATAGCCCTCGTCATCGTTGTTTCAGGTTTCCTCTTCTTCTATTTGCGTAACCTTGGTTCCGCTGCTCTTTATCCACACCGCGATCCTCGTATCCTCGAGTCCGCAAATCTCACGAACTAAGTAATGGATCACACCCGCGATAATCCGCTCAAACGCTTCACTGCATTTTGGATCGCCCTCCTTCTTGTCGGTTGTTTTGGCATTGCTTGCGTCCTTCTACGACCCTTGACCCACGGTCAGGTAGATACCGCCTATGAGATGGTAAGTGATGCCCGGCTTGCGACAAAATCTGAGATCATGAAAAGTCAAGCTGCAGCTCTCGATTCCGATAAGCTTGAGAAAACCTTAAAGTCCGCAGCGCAAACTCTCAACCAAGCTCCTTCAAAAGGGGCGATGCCGCTTCCGGGCGCTCCAACCAAATAATTTTCCATGTCTGAGACTCCTTCCTCTGCCGATGCCAACGACATCGCCTTGCGGTCTTCGATCGACCGTTCGCTGCGTCATCCGGTGATGTTCTTCTTCACTTGTGGGGCGCTATGGCTCGCTGTTGCTGCGGTTCTCGGTTTGATTGCTTCAGCAAAAAAACACATGCCCGAGTTTCTCGGTGGCTGTTCTCTTTTCGATGCGGGTAAGATCGATGCCGCTCACATTAATGCTTTGATTTACGGCTGGGGCTTTCAGGCCGCCTTCGGAATGATTATTTGGCTGATGGCCCGTCTTTCTCGTAAGGAATGCACTTCTTCAGGAATCGTCCTCGTGGCAGGGCATCTCTGGAATTTTGCGGTTTTATTCGGGGTTGTTGGAATCATGTTGGGCATGGGCACGGGGGTTCCTTGGATGGAATTCCCTACGGCGGTTTGGCCTGTTCTGCTCTTGTGCTACATGCTAATTACAATCTGGTCGTTAATTCAATTTCAAGTTCGCGACGCAGGACACGTTTATGTCAGTCAATGGTATCTCTTAGCGGCAATGCTCTGGTTCCCATGGATCTACATGACGGCGAACCTCTTCGTCTTTGTATTCGATGGCAATCCACTCATGGCTGCCGGAATCGCCTCTTGGTTCAAAGGCACTCTCTTCCTCCTCTTCTTCCTACCCGTAGCGGTCGCAAGTGCTTACTTCCTTGCGCCAAAGGTGACAGGTCGTCCGGTTTACAGTTATAATATTGCCCTCTTCGGATTCTGGACTCTTGCAGTGGTAGGGCCATGGGCAGGGATGCAAAAGCTCACTGGGGCGCCGATTCCTCAGTTTCTCCCTTATACCGGAGCAGCTGCAATGGTTCTCATCTTGGTTCCTGCGATTGCAGTGGCGATCAACATTTTAAAGACAGTTAGTGGTCATGAGGAAACGGTTACGGCAAGCCCCGCCTTGCGATTTACCGCTGCAGGGGTGGTGGGTCTCCTGACCTATGGAGTCCTATCAGCAGCAACTCACGCCTTTGGTTTCAGCTTGGTCCAGTTCAGTTACACTGATTATGGATTCGACATTTTAGGTCTCTACGGAGTCTTTTCACTATGTGCCTTCGGTGCGATCTACTTCATCGTTCCCCGGATCACTCGGAGAGAGTGGCTCTCACGTCGTTTCATCAGTTGGCACTTTTACCTATCTCTCTACGGCGTGATTACGGTGGCGATCAGCGCGATCGTCGGTGGAATTTCCCAGGGAGAGGGCATCGAAGCTTGGAATCAGTCTTTTCTAGCCGGAGCCGGACGGGCTCAGAGCTATGGCTGGGGCGTCACGATTGCTTGGGGTTTAATCCTTCTCTCAAGTCTATTCTTTAGTCTTCATCTTCTTCTGATGTGGGCTCGATTGGGTCGACGTTCTTCACACCCGACTCTTCTGAAGGGGAACCACGCGGAAAGTCCGCATGGACCTGAAGGCGAGGTCGACAACTACGGCTCTGCCACTGCTTAATCCATGAAATTTAAAGCATTCATTTTCGGACTCCTTGCCAGCTTCGGCCTTCCTTGGCTCTTGGCGATTGTTGTTCCTTTCTCGACGATGAGAAGTCTGGACCCTGCCAAATATGCCGGAATAGAAATCGATGGTGGAGAAGGCATCTATATTCCAAAACGTGATGGTCGAATTAGTGAAGGTTCTGACGTCTATGGTCAAGAGGGCTGCTACTACTGTCATACTCAACTGGTTCGTCCGACCTACGCAGGAAGTGACGTGTGGCGTGCCGACTGGGGTGGTCTTAAGAAGTCAGCTGATAACCCCGATACCCGTCGCGAAACTCTCTCTACTGATTACGATGGCGAAAAAATCGCTCATATTGGCGTTATGCGTGTGGGACATGATCTCTCTAATTTAGGTCGTCGTTTGGAGACCAATCTTAAAGGGACGCAATTGTCTCCGGAAACATGGATGTTTTTACATCTCTACAACCCACGTGGAATTGCCCCTTACCGAAAAAACTCACAGGATAGGGAAGAACGATCTGCTTGTCCTTCCAAACCTGGTCTTTTTAATGAGGTTTCGAAAAATATTGCAGGTTTTGATGCTCTTCCGGTTGCCGCACCCGAAGGCAAGGCTATTGTCCCAAGTGATCGAGCAAGGGCTTTAGTAAGCTACCTCGTTTCTCTGAAAAAGGATACCTTGGAGCAGCCCGTTCCACAGGATCTAAATTACAATCCAATCCAGCCTGTCGCTAAATAAGTTATGGCCAATCCTTCTCCTAATCACCCTGATTTAGACGAAAGTATCAATGTTCCCGAGGTGCATGCCGCACTGCGTGACGATTCTATCGCTGCCGGACGTGAAAAATCGATTCGTGAGAATGGCATGGAGCCTGTGGGGCTAATCATGTTGATCCCATGCGCTTTAATTCTCCTCTTGGGCGGATCTGTTCTGGGAAAAGGAGGAAATTTATTTGGTTACAACGAACTTTTTAAGGAGGGCTATATGCGCACTCCAGCACCTGGCGGGGAGGAAATTGTTCTGCCACCTGGTCCTGCTCTTTCTCTTTTTTCCAAAGAAGGAGCGAAGGTTTATGGTAAGTGTATTGGTTGTCATGGCTCCGATGGTGCCGGTGGAAATGGAATTCCTCCTTTAGCTGGTTCCGAGTGGGTGACAGGGAATACCGATCAGCTTTCCCAAATCATCATCCACGGCTTGAAGGGCCCAGTTAGCGTCGCTGGTGTGGACTACAATAATAACATGCCTGCAATGGGTGAGGGACTTGGACCCAAGGAACTCGCCTTCATCATGACCTACATCCGGAATGAGTGGGGGAATGAAGCATCTCTTGTTACTCCCGAAATGGGAGCGGCTGCCCTCGAAATCGCTAAATTGCGTGGATCTGATCAGGTCGACGTCGTTGAACTCAAAAACAATCATGACAAGATGCTCCCTGGTGAGCCTCTTTCGCCCGAGTCCCTTGTTGATCCAGAAACTCTGGAGCCTGTTGAGCAGCCTGCTGCCGAATAAATTTTTTATCGCAAAACACCGCAATTATGAGCGCTGAAGCACACGATCATCACGAGATTTCCTGGTGGAAGAAATATGTTTTCTCCACCGACCACAAAACAATCGGTATCCAATACGGACTGACGGCAGGGCTCTTTTTGCTCTTCGGGTTCTTTCTGATGATCGTCATGCGGTGGAGTATTGCCTATCCTCATGAGCCTCTTCCGGATTACCTAAGCTGGATGTTCACGGATGGTTGGAAAGCTCGCTGGTTGCAGGACGGAAAAGTGACGGGGGAGACCTACAACATGTTTGGCGCGATGCACGGGACGATCATGGTTTTCCTGGGCGTGGTGCCTCTTGGCTTTGCTGCCTTTGGTAACTACGTGACACCCCTCCAGATCGGTGCCCCCGATATGGCCTTTCCTAAGCTGAATATGGCAAGTTACTGGGTGTATCTTGTCGGTGGTCTAGTCATGTGCATGAGCTTTTTCATGGAGTCTGGTGCCGCGAAATCTGGTTGGACCAACTACTCCCCACTAGCAGGCTATGCCGACTCCCAGATCGTGAACCAGTTTCTCGCTGGGCAGACTCAGTGGTTGATTGGTCTGGTATGTCTCATTACCTCCTCGCTTTTGGGTGCGGTGAACTTTATCACCACGATTATCAACCTTCGTGCGAAAGGTCTTACTTGGATGCGTCTTCCGTTCTTTGTCTGGGCGATGCTTGTCACAGGTTTCCTCCTCCTCCTTGCTTTCCCACCTCTTGAAGCCGCGGGGATCATGCAGCTTATGGATCGGGTTGCGGGTTCTTCCTTCTTCTTGCCAACAGGACTCTATTCGAAGGCTGATGGAGTAATGGATATTTCTGGTTCCGGTAGTCCTCTTCTTTTCCAGCACCTCTTCTGGTTCTTGGGACACCCTGAGGTTTATGTTCTTCTTCTTCCTGCAATCGCCTGTGTCGCGGAAATCATTCCTGTCCACACGCGCCGTCCTCTCTGGGGATATAAGCCTATGGTTTGGGGTGTGATTGCGCTGGGATTCCTTTCCTTCATCGTTTGGGCCCACCACATGTATCTCACAGGAATGGGACCGGTTATCTCGACCTTCTTCCAGACTACAACGGTGCTGATTTCGGTGCCCTCGGTGATTCTCCTGACGTCGATGTTGATATCGCTCTGGGGTGGATCGATCCGCTTCACGATGCCGATGTTGTGGGCGGCTGCCTTCCTTCCGATGTTCGGAATTGGTGGTCTCACTGGGCTCCCTCTGGCGTTCAACCTTGCTGATCTCCACCTTCACGACACCTACTATGTCATCGGTCACTTCCATTACGTCGTGGCACCTGGAATTCTCTTCGGACTCTTTGCGGGAGTATATCACTGGTATCCGAAGATGACGGGTCGCTTCATGGACAACTTCCTGGGGCACCTTCACTTCTGGCCATCGCTCATCTGCATGAACTTCCTGTTCTTCCCAATGTTGACTCAAGGAATGGCTGGCTTCCACCGTCGTTGGTATAACGGGGGAGACGCTTATATTGAAAAACTCGGCGCAAATGACGGCGTTAATGTCTTTGGTCTGACTGTTCTTGAGAAGATTTCTCTCAATGAAGTGATGACCGTGTCAGCGATCGCACTTGCCATCTTCCAGTTGCCCTTCCTCTTCAATATGTTTTTCAGCTACTTCTGGGGTAAGAAAATCAAGAGCGACAACCCTTGGGATGCAACGACTCTTGAGTGGGCTACTCCAACGCCTCCGGGACACGGAAATTTCACCTTCGAACCTTCGATCTATCGCGGACCCTACGAATATAGCCGTCCGGATCACGATGCTGACTTCTTCCCGCAGTGGGAAGAGCCAAAGCGTGATACTACTAATATGTCAGAGCCTAATGAGGTTCCTGCAAAAGAAGAGCCCCAAGCTTAATCGCGCACCTTTTTCAATCCATGGAAATCCCATTTGTCGTCAACGCCCGTAAGGACACCGGTCTCAACAACTCTAAGGTCGGTATTTGGCTCTTCCTTGCGTCAGAGGTTACTCTTTTTGGAGGTCTCTTTTCCGGTTATCTCTTTCTCCGTATTTATGCCGATTACCCTTGGCCTGAGCGGACGCTTCCGATTCTTCCTGGACTTCTGAATACCTTCATCCTGATTGGATCATCGGTGACAGTGGTCTTTGCATGGGCAGCATTGAAGATGCGTCAGTGGCGGAAGTTCCAAGTCTATATGTCGATTACCTTAATCTGCGCCTTGCTGTTCATGGTGCTAAAGGGTTTCGAATATGACGCTAAGTTTAATCACCAGGCGGTCCGAATCCTCGATGATGGTCCAGTAAACGATTTCGCGATCATTGAAGGCCACACGCACTACGCAAAGCTTGATCATGGTGAGATTCACCATGCTGATAAAAATGATGAGGGTGCTTTCAAGCAGAACCGCATCGCGATCAAAGCGAGCGAGTTGACCTTCGCGCTCACTCGACCGGTTCACGATTCTTATGTCACTGACCTTATTGAACAGGCTGGCGGTGAAGATAAGTTTAAGCTTGCAGCTAGTTATGCTGTGAAAGACCCCGAATCTGGCGATGAGGTGGTGATTCTTGAAGAAGGTGCTCCGCTCAACACTGATAATCTTGACCTCGCCGAGGAGGGTTTCATTGGTGGGAAGTCTCACGATGCAAAGATTCGCACTGCTTTTTTGAAGAGTGACTGGGATACCGTTCGTGAGTCCGGAAATCAAGATGCTGGTTGGAAGGTTGTTGTGACCGACGAGTGGAAAGAGATTCAGAGGGAGTCAGCGGAAAAGATGAAGGGCCACCTGATTGGAGCTGCCGGTTCGGTGACCTATACGATTGATCCTCCTCTCCTATTCCACTTTGACCCTGACGCGGTGGTGAATCATTCAGACGAGCAGCTGAGGCTCCGTGACGATACCACCATAAGGGGTGTCTTTGATGTCGAAGGAAGTTCACTGCCGATGGCTGTTGACGGAATTGACCTCCGTTTCACCGCTCAGAGGGCGGTGGAAGAAGGGATTGATCCTGCCGTAATGATCGCAGGGAGTTGGATTCTCGAAGATCCTGATGTGAAGAAAGTTTGGGATGCACACCAGGAGTGGCTTCGGGCCCACATCGAGTACCTTGATAAAAAGAGTAAGGATAAGGGTAGAGAAGGTGAAGACGCCTACGTGCCTACCGAGAGTGAGAGATACCGGGTGAACTGGGATCAGATGGTGTCCTATCAGCGTGCTGGATACACAGACATTTACCAAAAGGCCAAGAACGGTGAACTCAAGAAGCCCAATTGGATCGAGGGGTTCACAGGGCCGAATCACAACAACGTTGAGTTTCTGAAAGCCTTTCCTGAGATTGTTGTGCCTCGTGACAAGATTGGATTTGAATCTTCCTTTACACCTAAGTGGAACACTTATTATGCGATCTATTTCACGATTACTGGACTCCACGGTCTTCACGTTATTGGCGGAATGATCGTTCTTGGATATTATCTCTTCTTCGGCCGCAAAATGTATGAAAGCAATCCTGAGTGGCTTGCGAACCGAGTCGAAATTGGTGGCCTTTTTTGGCACTTCGTTGACCTTGTGTGGATCTTCCTCTTCCCAATCCTCTACTTGATGTAGTTTTACTCTTCTCCTTTTTATTTAGAACACCTTTTAGCAATGGCTGATACTCCAGAAGCAATTCAGAAAGCAAAAAAGCTCTACGCTTTTATTGGGCTCCTTCTCTTCTTTTTTACCGGTATTACCGTGGCTGTGGCCACGATTGAATCCTTGGATTTCGGCGGGCATGGCTTTGGTGCCGCTGATGCTATCATCGGTCTCGTGATTGCCTCTTTTAAGGCATGTTTGGTAATGATTATCTTCATGCACCTCAATAATGAGAAGCCTATGGTTTACTTCTTATTCGCATTAGGCCTCGTGATGGCCTTCTTCTGTGTGTGGCTCATTGGCTGGTCAAAGAGCGATCCGATTCAGTATGGAAATAGCACGAAGGCAGATGGATTTTATAATCCTGAGAAGCCGGCCTCCGACGTCCACTCGAAAACCGAAGCAAAGTATTAATTATGTCTCTCAAAGGATTTCACCTTATCTTCATTTCAATCGCCGCGATCTTTTGCGCCAGCTTCGGTGCTTGGGCTCTCTTTTTTGATAAGGGAGATTCAGGGAAGGAGGTGATCGCGATTGGCGTGGTAACCTTGGTTGTTGCAATCGGACTCGTATTCTACGCTGGGTATTTCTATCGGAAGTCAAAAAACATTATCGTCTAACCTTTTTAAATCATGATCTCGGATTTTTCTATTTTAGCTTGCTCCACCTGCGCAAGCGCTTTCAAACATGCAGGAGGAGATGCAGGAGGTTGGGCCATTGCGGTTATGCTCTTTACCATTGTCCCGCTCGCGTCGGCTGTTCTTTTTTTCATGATCCGACTCGCTCGTCGCGAAAGTGCGGGTCTCGATCCTAAATATCTGGATGACTACGTGCCATCTACTTTGAATTCCTAATTATCACTCTCATGTTCATTCCTCTTAACTGGTCAAAATGGCTCGGAATTCCTGAAAATTTCTCCGAGCACGGTGGCAATGTCGATCACCTGATTGATATCGTTCACTGGTTCATGGCTGCACTCTTTATCGGTTGGACGCTCTTCTTCTTCGTTTGTTGTTGGAGATTTAGGGCATCGAAAAATCCCAAAGCGAGCTACCACGGGGTCACAAGTCACGTTTCTTCTCACTTGGAAATCGGGGTTGTGGTTATCGAAGCCGTTCTCCTTCTCGGTTTTGCTTTCCCACTTTGGTGGGAGCGGACCGATCAATTTGACGAGGTCCAAAAAACCGATCCGGTCAGGGTAAGGGTAATTGGCTATCAGTTTGGCTTTCAGTATCACTATCCTGGTTCAGATGGTAAGTTTGGTCGCATTGACCGTCACTTGGTCAGTGGGCTTGGTGATCCTTGTATCGATCCTCATGACCCCAACGGATGGGATGATTTTGTTGCACCAGTGCTTAAGCTGCCTGTTGATCGGAATGCCATTCTTCAGATCACTTCGACTGATGTGATTCATAATTACGCCATAATTCCGATGCGAATCCAGCAGGATGCGATGCCGGGAAGAGATATTCCGATGTGGTTTAAACCGATCAAGAAGCTGGAAACCTACGTGGTTTGCGGCCAGCTCTGTGGAGAAGGCCATGCAAACATGAGGGGACTCATGGAAGTGATCAGTCAGAAGGCCTACTCCTCTTGGGCCAAAGAGCAAAGCAAAGCTGCGTTTGACAAGACTAAGACTGCCCAAAACGTAGCTGCGGTCGCTCAGAACTGAAGATCTCTAATTTTTGAGACCTGTTGATTCTTGGAAGATCGGCAGCTTTTTTGGTCGCTAGTTGTCGCTTTCCTTTGTTTTAGCGTGGTGGAGCTAGAGATCGGATTAAGAGGCAGCTCTCAAGAAGGGGTTGAAGGACATGGATGAATTGTTGTCCTTCTGCACGGAGGCGCTTTTTAAAGCGCTGTTCGACCTGCTCTAGAGTGTAATCGAGGTCAGCACACACGTGTTCATTTGCTCGTCCTCGGATAACGGCGACAAGAAAGCCATGTCTGCCACGGCGCACGAGGGCGTTCCTCTTTTTAGGTAGGTCGACTGCCTCTTTTAGCTTTCCTTCGGAATCTTTGATTTCAGCCATGAGGTGTCTGAGGTCGTATCGAATTTTCTTCGCGTTAGCATGCCGCGAGGGATCATGACTGGCGTAGCTGATTAAAGAAAAGGTGTGGTGTCGCATCAGGAAGACTTCCTCTACCTGATAGCGATGGGTCCGGTCAAAGACGATGTCGTCAAAACTTTGACTGGTGAAGAGCGCTTTGATACGCCAGATGAGACGATCCCTAGTGCTGATACTCCCGAAATGATGGGTCGTTTGCATTTGTTCTGCAATAGCCCTCCTGACAGTACTTCGGAGCATCGGCTCCAAGGAAGTGTGTAAACCGGTCTGAGGGGTGAAGAGGGCTTTCTCGAGCGTCAATTCAACAAGGGGTTGAAGAGCTTCAATGAGTTCTTCATCAGTTCCAGGTAAAGAAGAGATTTTTGTAGGATCAGAGGGTGATGGCAGGGCCCCTATTTGCGCTGCTGAATCTTCACCAGCAAGTTCAAGATTCTCTTCCTTCGGTTCGAGGGGAGAAGGAATTGGATAGGACATCTCCGATGAGGGAACAGGCTTGCTAGGCGATTGGATTGGAGAATCGTCCTTCTTTGGTAAAGGTGGAAACCCTGGGACTTTTCTGGCCCTTGTCTGCTGACTAGGTTGAGCGGACAGCGGCGGCGCTGAAGTGGCAAAGCCTTTGTTCGAGTCTTTCATGGTCTTCACAACTCTGTCTGCAAGAGAGGCATCGGGAGGGATCGGAGTAAATTTGGTTATTTCTTTTGGAGAGGGAGAAACAGGGGAGACCTTTGGGAGGCGCGCAAAAAGCGGAATGAGATCCTTGATTGGAGGAAGCTCACTGGTGATCGCTGGTAGCGGGTTTTCTGAAAGTAGATCGTTAATAGTAGCAAGCTGTGCCCGCCGATCGGGGGGGGGCAGTCCAGTCATTGGCTGATTGCTCATGGTCTTATCCGAGCTACAGAAGATAGCCGTCTTTGGAGTTGTTTTCGTCGTCTGCTAGCGCAGCACTTGCGATTCTAGTAAAACGATTCATCACGTCTTGGCGATCCACTTTGTCGTTCCTGAGTGCTTGCATGTCTCGGTTTAGTTGGCCTCTCCACTGGAGGAGTTCAGTCTGAAGGTGGCTCATTATTTCTCGAAAACGAGCATCGATTCTCGCGGTCATTTTAGATGCGAGTTCGTCCGAATTCTTGATTGTTGTTACGGTAACAGGTCGATGAGTCAGCTCGCGGAAATACTGATCAATTTGCGCAAGTTGTTGTTTGCGAATAATTTTCTCTTGATAAAGCTCAGATCTGAGGCGGTGGCACTCGTCTTGAAGCTTAGAAAAAGACGTTTCAAGCTGCTGAATGACGTGTGATTGAAGCACAGGTGGATCGGTATTGAGATCGTTCTCAATACGTTTCAGCCGGCTGTGAACCTGATTGAGGTCACGGCCCATGATGATTTCTCGAATCCGCTCGACGTGTTTAGCAGGATTTAGCAGAGAAGTTGACATAGTCGCAGCATCGTTTGGGGTTCATCTTTCACGAAATCCATAAGGGTGAGGAACCTTGTAGAAGTGGAAGAAGGATTAGTAAGAGATTCTAGAGAGTGTTTGCCACGGAGGAAAACACAATCGTGTGTCCTTAATGATCCCAAGAATTCCCGGGTGTTTGATCTTTTCAATAGGTGACGAAAGACTTTTGGGTCTCCCTGTGGTATAATCTGCTTAACAATGGCAAAGAAAGTGGCAAAGAAATCGACCAAGAAGCTCAAGAAAGGCGAGGTAGACCTCTCGAGTGGCTATGCAAAGACGCGTAAGAGTCTGATTGCGCGGTTGGAAAATTGGGAAGATCAGCGAACCTGGGAGGAATTTTATAAGACCTACTGGAAGCTTATTTACTCGGTCGGGATCAAGGCGGGACTCAGGCAGGACGAAGCGTTCGACACAGTACAGGAGACCATTCTTTCGATTGCCAAGCAGAGTAAAAAGAATCTTTACGACCCCAACCAGGGCTCATTTAAAACGTGGCTGATGAACATGACGCGGTGGAGAATTAATGACCAGTTCCGGAAGCGCAAAAAGGATACAGCGATGCCGGGTGGAGGATGGGACGATGAACGCAAGACGGCAGTCATTGACCGATTTGAAGATCCCAAAGGGGATCTGTTGGGGCGGATGTGGGACGTCGAGTGGAAGAAGAATATCGCAGATATGGCTCTCACTAAGGTGAAGGGACAGGTTTCGCCAAAGCAGTATCAGATTTTTGACTACTACGTCGTTAAGCAGTGGGATGCCAAAAAAGTGCAGGAGCACCTGGGCGTCAGCATGGCTCAAGTTTATCTAGCGAAGCATCGAGTTGGCTCGGTCTTGAAGAAAGAATTGGCGAAGTTTGACAAAGATAGTGAAGAAAATTAGGCCGGATCCGATCATCCCTGACCACGAAGTTCTCCGGAAAATCGGAGGAGGTTCTTATGGTGAGGTGTGGTTGGCGCGTGGTGTCACGGGTGCGATGCGGGCGGTTAAGATCGTCTACCGGGAGGACTTTAGTGACGAGCGGACCTTTGAACGAGAGTTTGAAGGAATTCTGAAATTTGAGCCGATCTCTCGGGGGCATCCTGGCCTTGTTCATGTACTCCACGTGGGGAGGAGTGACCAAGAAGTATCGCCATTTTACTACTATGTGATGGAGTTGGGGGATGACGCCTACTCTGACGAGTTTAATCCGGTAGAGTATGAACCAAGGACTCTAAGGACGGACATGAAGCTGGCGAATGGCTCGCCACTTGATACCGATTTTTGTATTGAAAGCGGGCGTCTCCTTGCCGAAGCCTTGCACCATTTGCATGAGAAAGGTCTGACTCATCGGGACGTGAAGCCATCGAACGTCATTTTTGTAGATGGCGCAGCGAAGCTAGCCGATATTGGGCTTGTCGCGGCGGTCGATCAACGGACTTTTGTGGGGACGGAGGGATTTGTGCCTCCTGAAGGACCAGGATCGGTGAGTGCTGATCTCTATGGACTGGGCAAGGTATTATATGAAATGGGGACTGGAATGGATCGGCTTCAATTCCCGGAATTACCCGAGGATGGTCCTCCTGAGAAACAGCGCAAGAAGTGGATTTTACTCAACCGCATCATCTGTGATATCTGTGAACCTCGCATAACGAAGCGAGAGATTGTTAACGCAGGGGAATTAGCTAATACTTTCCTGCGACTTGAGCAGGGAAAGCGGCAACGCAAAAAAGTAACTGCAGGCGTTGGGCTCAGCATGATGATCTGCTTGGTTCTAGCGGGTGTGGTTGGCCAAGTCTTGCTTCAGCACACTTGGGGGGAAAAAGTCATTGAGGGGAGAAGAATCCCACTTCCGATTCGATATGTGACAGCAAAAATTGCTACCATTTCTGATGAAAAAACGGTGCTCGCTGGGGTCGACGCTTACGATACCGAAAATACGTGGCTGAGTTCGACTCCCCTTCGATTACGGAATTTGATTGTGGGTGAACGACTAAAATTGATTCTCAAACGAAAAGGCTATCGGGATGAAACGATTGATGAAGAAATTACGGATGATGGCACTCAATCGATGTTTATACCCGTCACGATGAAGCGCTTTGCTCCGCCGATTGAGGGGGAGAGTTGGAAGGATGCCCTTGGCTTGGAGTATGCGGCACGGGGAGAGAGCCATTTATCGGATACTTATGTTACTTCTGAAACTTGGCAAAAATTTCTAAAGGCGGTGGGCGCGAATGAATCACCGGTTGTCTTTGAATACACTGAAGCGGGTGTTCCTCTAAAAGTGGTTGCGGTCCAAGAAGATCGCGCGAAACAGTATGCTGAATGGCTTACTAATAAATGTATCAAGGACGGCTACCTTGCGGAGCACTCGGTGAATTCTCTCTCAGACAGTCGGGAAATTAGGGTTCAGTTTGATCGTGATTTTTCCGGTGAGGGTCTTAGTCAGAAAGCAAGGGATCGGGGGCTTCGACCCTTGCGGCTTCTTGTTCAGGTAATTCCTTACGCCAAACTATCGTTTACCACGACTCCGGAAGGGGCTTCCGTCTATATTCAGGGAGAATGGATCGGAGAGACAAATATCACCAATTACGTGCTTCCACCGGGATTAGTGAGCTACACGCTGGAATTGGAAGGATATAAAGCTGTCCAAGAATCGATCGCTCTCAATGACCAGGCTCATCAAGAAATTATAGTGAATCTTGAAGCCAATCAAGGAGGGGTGGTTTTTGGAGAAGATGCGAAAGTTTGGAAGAATAGTTTAGGAATGCGCCTCGCACCCTTGGGTGATGATTTGATGGTGAGTGCGTGGGAAACTCGGGTTAAAGATTATGAGGCGTTTTTGAATGCCAACCCTGAGATCGAGCGTCCTGAGTTCCCCACTGATTCATCAGATCACCCCGCTGTGGGAATGACCCGGAAGGAAGCTGAGGGATTTTGCGCGTGGATGACAAAGAAAGATCGGAAAGAGGAGTGGATTCAAACGCAACACCGCTATCGCCTTCTCACTGATTTGGAGTGGTCGCGGGCCGCAGGTCTTACCGAACGCTCCGACGAACTACAGCAGCGCGATAATGATGAACTCAATGGTGATATCTTCCCATGGGGCACCGATCTCTGGCCGCCTCCGGTCGGTGCAGGTAATTTTTCCGATCAAGCTGCTGCCGAGAGCGAAGACACCCCGGTAAGGAAGACTATTGAGGGCTATCTGGATAAGTTTCAAAAGGGGGCCCCAGTTGGCCAATTTCAGGCCAATAAGTTTGGCTTCTTCGATATGGGTGGAAACGTGAAAGAATGGGTGGATGACATACTGAGATTGGGAACCAAAGACTGGGAGTATGGAGTCGTGAGAGATTCGGATTGGAGAGGCTTCAATCGGCAACACTTGGAAATGCGCCATCGGGAATATATCGCTCCCGTGAGCAGGGTGGAGACTGTTGGTTTTAGAGTCGTGCTTGCAAAAGAGGATGAACAAGAGCTAAAAGAACCTATAGCCGAATATCAGGAAGATGGTGGAGATACGAATTGATTACGAAGGTCAGCTGCACTGTGGCGCCCAACACGTGCCGTCGCTTACAATGATTGAGACGGACGCGCCGATTGACAATAATGGACGTGGGGAATCTTATTCGCCTACCGATTTGATCGCAACGGCACTTGGGACATGCATGGCAACGGTGATGGGAATCGCCGGTAGAAATATGGGAGTTGAACTCATTGGGATGCGTGTAGTGGTTGGAAAGGAAATGTCCGAAGAACTGCCCCGCAAAATCGCCAAGCTCTTAGTGGAGGTTTACATGCCAATTCCTGAATATCATCCGGAACGCCGGATTCTTCAGAGTGCGGCGCTCAGTTGTCCTGTCCAATATAGTATTCATCCTGATATAGAGGTTCCTATTCAATGGCACTGGCAGGAAGCTGGAACCCAGCGAGTCGAACAGACGAGTTCGTCGGAAAACGCAATGCCTGTGATTAATCAGTCACAGATTATTAGAACCAGTGGTGACGGGATTTCTTGAAATTTCCTGAGAGAGAACTTCTCCCAGATATTGGGAAAGCAAATGTTTAACCTCAGATAAGGAGATTTTTGATCCTACTTCCTCTTCAAGGCAGGTCATGCGCACGCCATCGATGCCACAAGGAGTAATCCATTGAAAGGGTGGTAAACTCTCTTCGTTCACATTAAGGGCCAGCCCGTGAAGGGTTACCCAGGAACGGACGCCTACCCCCAAGGAAGCGATTTTGCGTTCTTCAATCCAGACTCCCGTGAGGCCTTCTCTACGTTGTGCTTTCACACCAAAGGTGGCAATGGTTCTGATGATGGCTTCCTCGAGATTTCGAAGATGACGGTGAAGATCTTTTTTATAGGTCGTAAGATCCAGAATGGCATAGCCGACGAGTTGGCCTGGACCGTGATACGTTCCTTCGCCTCCGCGATTGATCACGACGACAGGATGGGGAAGTTGAACTCTTCTTTCCAAGCTGCTTTGATTCCGGGTGCGTCCGATTGTGTAAACGGGCGTATGCTCTAACAGAAGTAAGGTATCTTCGATCTCTCCAGCTCGTCGTTGAGCAACAAGGTTTTCCTGAAGCTTCCATGTATCTTGAAAATCGAGATTAGACCCGAGATCTTGGATGTTGAAAATCATCGTTCGGATTTTGGGAGTGCAAGCCAGGCTTGGACCTCTTTTAAGGACTTGGTATTTAAAACGTCGTTACGTCGAAGCCATCCCTTGCGGGCGAGTCGAACACCGTAGGATAGGGACTGTAATTGTTCGATGCGATGGGCATCAGGGTTGATGGAGCAGAGGACATTTTTTTCCCTCGCTTTTTTCCACCAACGCCAATCCATGTCTAGCCGATAGGGGCTACAATTGAGTTCGATGACAGTTCGAGTTTCGGATGCGCAAGCGATGATTTTTTCGATGTTTACGGCATAGGGGTCACGCTTGAGCAAGAGGCGGCCGGTGACGTGCCCCAACATCGTAACGTGCTCGTTTTCCATCGCACGAATGATTCGCTTGGTCATCGTGTCCTCATCCAATGTAAAAGAGTTGTGCACCGAGGCGACGCAATAGTCTAATTCTTGGAGAAGATCGTCATCGAAGTCCAGTGACCCATCTTTTAAAATATCTACTTCGCTTCCGGCGATCAGGGCAAAGTCATCGAATTGTTCATTCAGAGCTCTGATTTCTGAGATCTGCTCACGTAAGCGGAGTTCATTCAGTCCATTCGCTTGAAAGGAGGCTTTCGAATGATCGGCAATTCCCAAGTATTCGAGACCGAGGTCATGCGCGGCCTCAGCCATTTCAAGGAGGGAGTTGTTCCCGTCCGATGCGGTAGTGTGGTTATGAAATGTGCCCCTGAGGTTTTCCTTTTTGATGAGATCGGGGAGTTTTCCCTGATCAGATGCTTCGATTTCGCCTCGGTTTTCCCGTAGTTCAGGGGGGATAAAAAGGAGGCCAAGGGCCCGGTAGATATCTCCTTCCTCGTGGACCTCGGGCATCTCGCCATCCCCGGTGAAGTCATATTCGTTTAGGGAAAGGCCCTGTTTGAGTGCGAGCGATCGCAAAGCGACGTTGTGCTCTTTACTGCCCGTGAAATACTGTAAGGCAAAGGGAAAGTGCTCATTGGAAACAGCACGGAGATCGCATTGGAGGCCATTCTCCAGCCTTATGGTGGTCTTAGTGGATCCTTGAACGATAATTTCTTCGGCCTCTGGCATTTGGGCAAAGAATGAAGTGAGCTCCGATGGTTCGGTGGTGGCGACGAGGAAATCGAGATCGTGAAGGGTTTCCTTGGATCGGCGATAAGAGCCGGCGATAGCGGCACGGCTGACTTTGGGATGGTCCTTGAGTCTCTCCAAAAGTGTCTCAGCAAGTGGACCGACGTCGCCGAGTCGAAAACGATTCGCAAACTTTTCTCGATTCGCAATTGCGCCGAGGATCTTCTCTGCCGTCTTTGCGCCGAAGCCTTTCAAGCTGGCGACTTTTCCATCTTCACAGGCTTTCTTCAGTGATGCCACGGAATCGACTTCCAATTGGTCATAAACGGTTTTGATCTTCTTGGGGCCGAGCCCTTGAATCTCGAAGAGTTCGAAGAGCGTCTCAGGGAACTCTGCGCGGAGGTTTTCATGATAAGCGAGCGAACCGGTGGATGCCAATTCATAGAGCTTTTGTTGAAGGGCGTCACCGAATCCCTTAATATCCTTTAAGTCGTTCTTAGTCGCTCGGGTAACAATATCACCATCGAAATTTTGAACAATCTCGGCTCCATTTCGATAGGCCCTTGTTTTAAAAGGGTTTTCTCCTTTGAGCTCAAGAAGCAGAGCAATATTCTCCAGCGTTTTTACGAGGTGTTCGCGAGTCACTTCTGCCATAAAGGGACGATGGAGTGGCTCACTTTTTTTTGCAAGACCAAGGCGGTCCGCGAGGGGAGGTAAACTCGAATTTTTTGATTCCTTGCTAAGAGGGTTAGAGACTCGTCGATCCGATGTTGCCCTCCAAACTTTGCTTGATCGGTATCGAGGATGACTTGATATTCTCCGCTTTCAGGGACTGGAAGTTCCAGATCAGGAAAAGATTGATAAGGGTTCAGGTTGAAGGCGAAGAGGTATTCCCCTCTTCTCGCGAAGATGAGTTTCCAATCATTGTGAACGAAGAGGAGCTCTAAGTCAGGTGCATTCAAGGTGTCATGTTTAATTCCAAAGTCCTGCAAGGATCGATCGAATTCATTCATTTGAACAAAGCGGAGAGTGGGATCATCGACAAGAGACCATTGGCGACGACAATAATGGTAGGACCAACTATTGCCTTCACGCGGGAAGTCTAACCATTCTGGGTGTCCAAATTCATTTCCGATAAAATTGAGCCATCCTTCGCCGCCGAACGAGAAGGTGAGAAAGCGAATTAGTTTGTGAAGAGCAATGCCACGGTCAACTCCGCCGCTTTCGAATTCAACTCCCATATGCCAATACATCTCCTGATCCATGAGTCGGAAAGCAAGGGTCTTATCCCCAACGAGGGCTTGGTCATGTGACTCGGCATAGGCGATATTCGCTTCGCCCGCTTTACGATTGGTGAGAACCTCCCAGAGCTCATCCATATTCCAATTCTCGTCAGGAGTGTGCTTGAGAAGTTTAATCCAATAGTCGGGGAGCCCCATTGAGAGACGATGGGTGAAGCCTTGGCCACCTTCCTTAATAGGACGGCAAAGTCCGGGCATACCACTCATGTCTTCTGCAATCATCAACGCGTCTGGCCGGAGTTCGTGGACGAGCTTTGTTGCAAGCTTGAGATAAAGGATGGCATCGTCATCGACGCTTGGCCCAAAATAGGCGTGATGGCTTCCGAAGGCTTCTGTGCCACGGTGCCAGTAAAGCATCGAAGTGACACCATCGAAACGAAAGCCATCGAAACGAAAATCTTCGATCCAGTATCGGAGATTTGACAAGAGAAACTGGCGGACTTCGGGCCTTCCGTAGTCGAAGCACTTGGAGTCCCATTGCGGATGGTTAGCGTGCGCGCCTTTGTGAAAATAGAGCCCATCGGAGCCGTCGAAGCTATTAAGACCCTCGTCGATGTTTTTGACCGAATGAGAGTGAACGATGTCGATGAGAACCGCGATTCCGAGGCCATGCGCAGTGTCGATGAGATACTTGAGGTCTTCAGGAGATCCGAAACGGGATGAGGGAGCAAAGAAATTGGCGACATGATACCCAAAGGATCCGTAATAGGGGTGCTCGGCAATCGCCATCAGCTGGATGACATTGTATCCTTGTTTCGAAATACGAGGGAGAACGTTATCAGCAAATTCACGGTATAGATGGACCCGTCCTTCTTCGCCTGCGAGTCCCACATGGGCCTCGTAGATCCGGGGGGCAGCACCGTCGTATCTGAATTCATTTTCCCAGTGATAACCCTCATCAGGCTGCCATATCTGAGCACAAAAATCGTTGGTTTCAGGGTTCTGTTCAACCCGAGTGACGTAGGCAGGAATGCGATAGCGGTAGGAGCCATCTGCACCGTGAACGAAGAGTTTATACCTCGTCTCGTGAGAAAGGGTTTTGGCAGGTAGGGAGATCGTCCAGACACCATGTGCATCCTTCGTGAAAGGGTGGCTGTCATCACTCCATGCGTTAAAATCTCCGACGAGGTAAATGCTTTGAGCTCCCGGAGCCCATTCCCGAAGCGTCCATTTATTGTCCTTTAGATGGGCACCAAAATATTGGTGGCCTGCTGCGTGTTCGACGAGAGATCCTGCGTTTTTCTCGATTTTTGCGAGGACATCGAGATAGCGCTGGTGGCGACCCTCAACAACCGGAGCAACTGGATCAAGCCAGGAGTCGTTAGCAATGAGGGGAAGTTGGTCCGGCACTTTTTGACTTTATTCAGTGTTCTGAAAAAATCACTTCTTATAGCACTTTCATTTGGCGTTTTTTCCGAGAAAGGAACTGCCAGTGAGGCTGGATCTTACGATTTTGTCGTTTACTTCGGTCCAAATATTTGAATTGCAGGTCTTGCCCGAAGAGGAGAATGAAGGTCCTCATGGAGTTCAATTTTGGCTCTCTTCGGTGAAGTTGGAAGGAAAAACAGCGGGTCTACTCCTCAAGTAACGCGTTTAACTCTCCTTTTAGTTTCTCCAAAGATGGCTGATCAGTAATCTTCTGTTCGTCAGCGGTGCAGATAAAAATTGAATCAAGGGCGGCTCCTTTTTCAGTGCAGATTCTGCAATGGACCGTTTTGAATCCAAAAGTGTTCACTGTTTTGAAAACGTCGTGAAGAAGACCAATGCGGTCTAGGGCTTGAAGTTCAATCACCGTGAAATGAGGGTCCAGTTCATTACTGATCCAGGCACGAGTTGGGAACTTGATGACTTGTTCGGTCTCTGGATTGAGGTAATTGACCTTTTTCTTTAGATAGATACTTGAGTCGTAGTTGTCCGATTCATTAATGCCGTAAAGAGTTTTGACGACTGCTTTTTGGCGCGAACGATTCTCCTCGGCTTTAAAATCTTTCGTGCAAACGCGGAAAAGGTCGAGGACGATGCCATCGGGACGGGTGTAAATGTCGGCTGAAAGAATGTTCATTTCGTGCACCGCCAGGGAGCAACAGGTTTTCTCGAGGAGGAGCGGTGTTTCTCGGGCCGCGATAATCAACTCGGTGTATCCAAATTTAGGTCGCTCTAACCATTGGACGGCGCATTCAAAGGGAGTATCGGGTCGTCGCGCCCTGCGGTCGATAAATTGCCAAAGGGCGACGATATGTTTGCGGATGCTGCGCTTGCTTCGGAAGCGGAAGTAGCGGCGCGGCATCAATTTAAAATGTTCTTCAAAAATTTCGTAATGCTTCTCGTTGAGGCTACTTTTCATTTCAGTCCGAATCTCTTCAAACTCGGCTGCAAGTTCTTCTTTGCCCGCATTCGGGGATTCAGAAAGATAATCTCTCGTATTTCGATAGAGCTGAAGAATAAGGGTCTCCTTCCAAGGAGACCAAGTTTCCTCGCTAGTGCCGTTTGAATCGGCAAAGGTAAACAAAAGAAGGGCGTCGAGGCGATGGCGGTCGCGCATCAGACCGGCAAACTCAGCAATGACTTCGGGGTCATCGATGTTCTTCTTCGTCGCAAAGCGCCACAAGGTAAGATGGTGATCCACTAGGAACATAATGAGGGATCGCCGGCCTCCTGTGATTTGAAGGCGTTTGCAGAGCCGTACTGCGAGCATGGACGAGCCGTCGATGTGCTCTCGGACATTCTCGGCCCGTCCGGTGTCATGGAGGATCAGCGCAATATATAGAGCGTAGGAATCCTGATGTTTTAAAAAGAGATCACGATAGAGTGCGCGATCCTGAGAATCATTATCGATGAGAGAATCCAATTGATCGATGCATCTCAGGGTGTGTTCATCGGCGGTATAGCGATGAAAAAATTCGTGTTGAACGAGGCAATCAAGCGCACCGAATTCTGGAAGGTAGCGACCCAAGACTCCCGTGCGATGCATCAGGCGCAGAGTAGTGGCGACTTTCCCTTTATGCTGGAGAAGTTCTCGAAAAGATTCCCGGTTCTCTTTTCGGCTACGAAAGGATTTATTGATGAGATTCCAACTTGCCCTGATGAGTTTGCGAAGTGCAGGGGAGGGGCTTACCTGATGCTGCTGGCAGTATACAAAGAGCCTAATAAGTCGATTAGGATTCTCCTCAAAGATCTCTTTACGTTTTGCGAAAAGGCGACCTTGGCGGATCGTGTAGTCATCAAGTTGGATCGTTTTTGATTTCTTACGCGTAAAGGGAAGAAATCGAAACCCGGAAGCCTCCTCGTCGTGTTGAAGCTCAAAGATTTCGAAGATGGACTTCGTGTGATTATGGATATTTCTCGCATGCCTGTAGTAATCTCGCATGAAGGCTTCGATTCGACGTAAGATACTGGAAGACGGGTATTCAAACTCGTCGGCAATAACCCCTTGAAAGCGGAGGGTAAGGATGTCGTTTCCTTTATCGTGATATTGCAGCGCGTTACGAACGCGGTGCATAAAATAAAAGGCATCCTTGAGTTCGCGTCGGGCCATTTTGGTGAGGATACGTTTGGAAACGAGTTCCGTCATGGAGCGTGTTCCTGCTTCGGCATCAATGATCCAATCGAGGTTCTGGTAGTCGCGCAAAGTCCCTGGACTTTCTTTGATATTTGGTTCCTGAAGAAAGACGGTATGGGAATATTTGGCGTGTCGATTCCTGATGTCTTGACTCCGTTCCTCAAAGAACGCGACTTTGTCTTTGGTAATACATTCTTTTCGGAAACGAGTTGAAAATTTCTCGAAGAGTTCTTCGTTACCGATGATGAAGCGAGAATCGAGAAGGGTCGTTCGTGAGATCGGTTCTTGTTTTGCTTCGGTGATGGATTCCTGCATCGAGCGGGTAGCAGGGAGGAACTTGAAGCCAAGATCCCAGATGAGCATTTGAATCGACTGGATGAGCGTGGCGTCGATTTTTGAGATCTTCTGAGAAGGCGTTGGGATCAGAAAAAGGAGGTCAATATCCGAACCGGGATTCATGATGCCTCGCCCGAAGCCGCCATTCGCGACGATCGCTAGACCGGACTCATTTTCAGGATCGAAAGCCTGATGTAAGCCGATGATCAGTTGGTCGATGCAGAGCGACCTACTCTGGGCGTTCTTTAAGCCGGATTCGCCATCGAGATGACGCTTGTGGAGCTGCTTTTCGGCTGAGCTAATCTTCTCCTTAAAGTAGGAGGTTTTTTTTTCAGCAGGGAATTCCCTCAGGGCGTCAAGATCGATTTCAAGGAGCACGCAGAGAGAAAATCAAACTCTGCGGGGAAGTCGATCACCAACGTGTGGCAGTGGCACGAGGACGTCCACCATAACGTGCATAGTAGAAGCGCCCGGGGTGGGTGGTATCAAAGTGATCCTCGGATGATTTGGACATCTGCGCCAACACCAACACGACGAAAGAGATCAATAACATGTTTCGATTTCATGCGAATACAGCCGTAAGACACTGGACGTCCAATGTTACGTTCTTCCGGAGTCCCATGAATGTATATGCAGCGGGCCATCGTGTTACGATTGTGCTGCTCTACTCCGCGGAGCCAAAGAATGCGTGTGACAATTGGGTCACGTCCGGGAGCATTAGGGCGAATTACTTCACCCGTGCGGCGTCTGCCCTTGAAGACAGCGCCTACAGGAGCGTTACCTCCAATTTTCTTAGCAACTTCCAATCTGCCGAGAGGGGTTCTATTCGTTCTGTTCCCGCTTCCGACACCGAACTTGGAAGTGGAGACCGGGTAGGCCTTCACGGGCTTACCGTCCTGCACCAAAAGTATTTTTTGGTCGCGAATACTCACCAGTATTTCGTTCCGCTCGCCGTAATTTGAACCGCTGCAAGAGACAGTGATCAGTACGAGGGGAGCTAAGAAAGCTAGAAGGATTAAGCGGGATGAAGGCACGGCATTCAAATCGAATATTAACGGCGCGATAGGAACGCGGGGACAAACTGATCAAAGCTAACCATTTGTTTCAGCGAAGAGACTGAAGTGTAGAAAAACCCGACAGGGAAAGGAAGAAGCAAGATTGCTGAAGGCCAGTTTCCGCCAGATGCGGCGTCGAGCACGACATAGGCGAAGAACATTCCAAACATCAGTTCGAAAACAGGAGTGAGGCTCTTGAGCGCCTTGTAGCGACTCTTACGAATTTGAACCTTTTGCTGTCCTTCAATTCCGTATTTCGGAGTGCGGACAAATCCGGTCTCATGACCGACGATGGCTTCGAGGACGGCTTTGGCGTTGTTGACTGCCATGCCGATTCCAAGGGCAAGAAGAAGGGGGAGATAGAGAATCTCTTTCAGCCATGTCTTAGGGTGGAGAGCTCTCTGCGCAACGGTGTAGAAAATAACGACCGAGCAGGATGCGAAGAAGAAGATCGGAAGGTCGATCATGACGCGTTCCCAGAAGTCTAGTTGAGGCCCCCAGGTATTCTTCGGAAAGATAAGGAAGCAGAGCGCGATCAGGAGGAGGTAAGCAAAGTTCGAGGTGAGGTGAGCGGTCGCTTCCAGCTTAATGCTGAGCGAGTATTTGCTTTTCCAGATTGATCCAAGGCACTTCTTGCAGCACTGAATTGATCCTTTGGTCCAGCGATGCTGTTGATTTTTAAATCCGGCCATGTCGACAGGAAGTTCAGCGGGCGTCTCAACTTCTCGAAGGAAGATGAACTTCCATCCCTTGAGCTGGGCACGGTAGCTCAGATCCATGTCTTCCGTCAAGGTGTCGTGCTCCCAGCCGCCGGCATCTTCGATTGCTGATTTGCGCCAGATTCCACCGGTGCCATTGAAGGTGAAGAAACGGCCAGATCGATTACGAGCGGTCTGCTCGATCTCTAGGTGTCCGTCGAGGAAGAGGGCCTGGATGCGGGTGAGCGCGTTGTAGTTCCGGTTCAGGTGACCCCAACGAGTCTGCACGAGGGCAATCTTGTCGTTGGTGAAATGATGCATCGTCTTTTGAAGAAGATCGGAATTAGGGACGAAGTCGGCGTCGAGAATCAAGATGTATTCACCCTTGGATGAACTCATTCCGTTTTCGAGGGCACCCGCTTTATAGCCCGTCCGGTCAGTGCGGTGGATACACTCTGCGTCAAATCCTTGCTGACGAAGGCGCTCCGCTCCAGCCATCGAAATCTCGACGGTTTCGTCCGTTGAATCGTCGAGAATCTGAATCTGGAGCTTGTCCTGAGGATAGTCGAGTGCGGCTACAGCATCGAGCAAGCGGTCGACAACATGCATCTCGTTAAAGACGGGAAGTTGAACGGTAACAAGAGGCAGCTCTTCAAATTCCTCCTCCGGCACTGGAATATTATTCCGATACTTGAAGTATAGGAAGAGAGTTGTGAGACGGTGGAAACCATACCCAGCAAGTCCAAGAAGGACGAGGGTGTAGAGGCTAAAGTAAACCCAAGAGGCGGTATCGCTTGTCATACTAAATAGTGGTCTGGCAGGATGCAAAGGTCACGAAATGTGAACAACGAGCGATTAAGGTGCCAGCATTGAGAGTGCAAGTCAAGATTAGGGTGCCCAAACTATAAAGGAAATCTTAAGTATAGGCCATCATTGAATTTCAATATTTTTAACATTGCAAACTGGACATGGTAGACGGACTTCGGTTCATTCGCAGGATGAAAGTCGATCTTATTGGAAAATACCGTGCGCAGTGGGGCGAGGGACCTATTTGGTGGGAAGGACGTCTCGTCTACGTTGATATTGAGGAGCATCGCGTGATTTCAGTGAATCCCGATAGTGGAGAAGAAGAGGTTTTCAACGTAGGTGAGAGGGTAGGAGCGGTCGTTCCGCGGCAAAAGGGAGGCTTTGTGATTGCCGGTGATAGTGGATTTCACTTCCTGGATCCAAGATCGGGGAAGACGACCGCCATCTCCGATCCTGAACCGGAAAAGAAGAATAATCGTTTTAATGACGGGAAATGCTCTCCCGATGGTCACTTTTTCGCGGGAACGATTAGCTTGGTTAAAAAGGAGGGTGATGCTGATCTCTATCGTCTTTCTCCCAATCTTGAAGTGAGCAAGTCCTTTGGGCCCGTCACGAACTCGAATGGCATCGTTTGGTCAAAGGACGGAGCTTCGCTCTACTACATCGACACTCCCCGTAAATCTGTGCTGCGTTTTGATTATGCAAATGGTGAGCTTAAAAATCCTGAAGAAGTCGTTTCAACGAAGGACCTGAAATCATCACCGGATGGGATGGCGATCGATGAGGATGGCAATCTCTGGGTCGCCTTTTGCCATGGCGCGTGTGTGATCTGCTATGATCCCACGTCAGGTACGAAGGTTCAACAGATTGATCTGCCCTGTTTGGAAACCACCGCAGTTGCGTTTGGCGGTGACGGCCTGGACGAACTTTATGTGACGACTGGAATTCACAAGAGTGAGATCGAGGAGGATGCCGGAAGGTTATTTCGGATTTCGGGTTTGGGTGTCAAGGGGCTACCGGCGCATGCTTTTGCAGGTTAGTTTGCTTTGCTAAAACGACCTAAGGCACAATATGTTGTATTGTTTTTGTGTAAGGGCACTAAATAAGGTATTTATTCCTCTGTTCACTTGAGAGGAGGGCATCCGGGTTCTAGTGTGGAGCAGTTGGGAGTGAAGCGCGTTTCATTCCACTCACTCACTGCTTTTCAAGAACATGTATTTAAAATCCCTTCACATCCATGGCTTTAAGTCTTTTGCCGATAAGACCCATCTTGAATTTGCCAAAGGAGTCACCGGTATCGTCGGGCCCAATGGTTGTGGTAAATCAAATGTTGTTGACGCAATCCGGTGGGTCTTGGGAGAAACTTCAGCCAAAGCGCTCCGAGGCGGAGAAATGGCGGATGTTATTTTTAATGGCGCGGAAAAAAGGAAGCCGCTTGGGATGGCAGAGGTCACGCTCACTTTGGCAGACTGCGAGAGCATTCTTAAAACCGACCATAATGAAGTTTCGGTTACGCGCCGGGTTTATCGCGACGGAAAGTCCGAGTACTTGATCAACGGCACACGTTGTCGGCTTCGTGACATCGGGGAACTCTTCATGGATACTGGTATCGGCCGTTCCTCCTACTCTATCATGGAGCAGGGGAAAATCGACATGCTTCTCTCGGCTAAGCCTGAGGATCGACGTCAGGTATTCGAGGAGGCTGCGGGAATTACCAAGTCAAAAAAGGAAAAGAAGGAGGCGCTTCGAAAGCTTGAGTATACCGAGGGCAATCTTCTGCGTGTCTCCGATGTTTTGGCTGAGCAGGAACGCCGCATGAATTCCTTGAAGCGTCAGGTTTCCAAGGCACGTCGCTATCAGGCTCTCTCAAAGGATGTTGGAATTCTCGATACTCACCTGAGTCATCGCGAATTCATTCAGCTGAGCGGTCAGCGTGAAGAGTTGACGGTCTCACTGACTTCGCTTGAGAGAGCGCGTGGCTCGATCGAGGCAAATATGCCGGAGCGCGAAACTGCGGTCGTGGAAGCCCGGAATTTGGCCCAAGCATTGGATGCCAAACTTTCCGGTCTGAGGCAAAGGCTCTCGGATAAGAAAAATTCGATTCAGGCTGCCGAGAACCGCAGGGCTTTCAATAACGAGCGGAAGGGGGAACTCACTGAGCGTCTTTCTAAGAATGAAAATGAGATCAGTGAGACTGCGGATCGTTTGAACGAGCAGAAGGAATCCTTGGACAAGTCCCAGCTCGCTCTCGTCGAACTGGAAAAGAGAATTCTCGATCAGGAAACTCATTTCAAGGAGCGCAAGGAAGGTGCTTCCAAGTTGGTTCAAGAGCGTCAAATTTTAGAAGCTCAGCTGCGAAAAGCTCGTGCCGAGGCAAACGCAACTCATTCAATTATCGCGTCCTCGCAAGCGAAGATCGAAAGCGCCCTTTCTCAAATGGAAGGAAATCGCGAGCGCATGAAGCAGCTCGAAGAAGAGGCTGAGCGTCTTTCGAGTGAAAACAGTAAGGCCATCGCAGAGCGGGACGAAATTTCACTGCAGCTTGAAGAGCATCTGAAGCGCGTCCCTGATCTTGAAGCTGCCAAGGAGCGGACCGAACGCGAGTTTCAGGCTTGTCGTGGATCTCTCGATGCCGCACGAAAGGCTGCTTCCGAGCTTCATCGCGAACTCTCTAAAAAGGGGTCTCGTTTGGATGTTCTTCGACAACTCATCGCAAGCGGAGAAGGCTTGCGGAAGGGAACTCAGGCGGTGCTCAACGGACTTAATGATTCCGCTCTCATCAAACCAGGATTGGATGGAGTTCTTGGAGCCCACTTGAAAGTTCCTGACGAGTATGCTGCTGCACTCGAAGCCGCTTTGGGTCACCATCTTCAGGCTATTCTTGTGCGAGACGATGAACTAGCCAATGAGATCATTGACCGACTGACCGAGGGGAAGAAGGGAGAAGCCGCACTTCTCCCGGAGAGCTTCCTTCCTGCATCGTCCGGTAGTCAGGTTGAGGCGCTTCCCGAAGGCGCGAAGGCTTGGGCCTTAGATGTTGTTACGGTCGAGAGCAAGCTGATTGGCTTAATGGAGCATCTGCTTTGCAAAGTAATCATTGTTCCTAACCGAAGCGTGGCTGGTAAGCTTAGGACAAGCTATCCTGATCTCACTTTCGTCACCTCATGTGGAGAGATCCTTTCCTCTGAAGGGCTTCTTAAAGGAGGGTGCTCCGGAGGTCAGAAAGACTCTCTCTTGATGCGCCAAAATGAAGTTCTTTCTCTGGAAGCGGAAACGCAAGAACTCGCAGCGGCAGAGAAGGAGGCGCAGGCTAAGATTCAGGAGCTCGAAGAGCGAGTGAAAGAGCTTCGTGAAGAAGTCGAATCAGCCAAGGATTGCGTGCAGCGTCACAAAGTGGAGGAGTCGACCTTGAACGGACAGCTGTCACTGGCGAAGCGGGAGGCTGAAGGTTTTGCTACCAAGGTTGCCAACAATCAGTGGGAACGTGAGGAGCTTAATGGGCGCGAAAAAACAGCATGCGATAGTCGTTCCGCTATGGAGAACGAACTTGCACGTGCGCGGGAGCGATTGACTGCTCTCGAGGACGATGGTCGCAATCTTCAGAAGCACGTCGAGGAGGTGATGGATCGCGAAAGGGCATCACAAGAGCAGTTTAATGAAGCCCGCACCGCTCTGGCGGTCGAAAAGCAGGCTCGTGATTCAGCGGCCCGTGAGCAGCACCCCATGACGTCTCGTATTAATGAACTCACCGAGCTCAACCATCGACGGCAAAATGAGATCAAGTCTTCTCGTGATCGCATTGTGCAAGGTGATGAGGAGAATGAATCATTGGAAAATGAAATGGGCGGCTACCGCGAGGATGTCGAATCAGTTTCTGCTGAGTTGAGCCAGGCCGATGGGTCTCGTGCCAATCTCAAACAACTGATTGATGAATCGGAGTCTCAACTCACGGAGATCCGACAGAAGCAATCACGAGTTTCGAATCAGATTGGTAAAGAGGAGGTTTCAGCCACCAAGCTCGACCTTCGCCTGGAGAATCTCGAAAATTCGGTGCTCGAACGCCATCAGATCGAAATCAAATCCTTCAATCCTGACTTTCATGTTCTCATGTCGTGCATTGCTGAGCGCAAGCAGGTTGAGAAACGAGGTCGGAGCGCGGTGGTTCCCGATGATGAAGGAGGAGAGAACGTTGAAAACGAGCAAGAGGAGCAACTTGTCGTCCTTGAAGCTGGAAAGGACGTTCTCCCTGCGGAGATCACCGAAGAAGGTCCTGACTGGAAGTTTGTCGAAGCGATTGTCGCGGACCTCAAGCGTCGTCTTGATTCGATGGGTCCCGTGAACCTCGATGCCATTGAAGAATACGATGAACTCGAAGAGCGTCATACATTCACTAAAAATCAGCACGACGACCTCGTTAATTCGAAGGCTCAGCTTCTTGAAATTATCGATCGAATCAACACTGAGTCCGAACGTCTCTTTGCTGAGACCTTCAACGCAGTGGCGATCAACTTTAAGTTGATGTTCAAGCGTCTCTTCGGAGATAAAGCGACGGCCGATCTGATTCTGCAAGACGTCAATAACCCACTTGAGTGCGGCATCGAAGTGATCGCCAAGCCTCCCGGAAAAAAGCTTCAATCCATCTCCCTCATGTCAGGTGGAGAGCGCTCTATGACTGCCGTTGCCTTGCTCTTTTCCATCTACATGGTGAAGCCAAGTCCCTTCTGTGTGCTTGACGAGCTTGATGCGCCGCTTGATGAATCAAATATTGGGCGCTTTCTGAATGTGCTCGATGCCTTCATCGATCAGAGTCAGTTCATCATCGTGACGCACTCCAAACGCACCATGGAACGCGCCGACGTGATGTATGGCGTGACGATGGAAGAATTTGGAGTTTCCAAGCCTGTTGGTATGCGCCTCACTTCAGAGGCGGAATCGCTCAAAGGGAAGGATCATCTTAAGTCGGCAGCGGAGAAAGCCGCGCTTAAGCTGAATTCTTAGATCCTAAGAGATTACTGCGACTTAGTATTAGTTAGGAGAGCGGCCGTTGTAGATGGCTCCGCCTGATTCTTTGTAGGTCTTGAGGACGTTGGCAGCGGCATCGCGCATGAGGTCGTTTTGGACGGTGATTCCCCGGGTTTCGAGTTGGGCGACCCAGTCGGTGGGCTTTGACCCTTCATCGAAGCCGATGGCGTTGGCGTCCTCTTCACGAGCTCCGCAGATGAGGCTGCGGACTCCGGACCAAGGGACTGCTCCGAGGCACATCGCGCAGGGGGCGACGCTGGTAACGAGCTGGGTTCCTCTGTTTCCGAGGCTCCCCAAGTCGTGAGTTAGCAGGCTTCGTTGAGCCATGGAAACGGCGACCATTTCGGCGTGGGCGATGGACGCATGGGAGGCGACGACGATGTTGACCCCGGGGGCGATGAGGGTGCCTGATTCCAGATCAAAAACGGCAGCGCTAAAGGGTCCACCGGTTTGATGTTTTATATTGAGGGAGGCGAGGCGGAGGACCAATCCCATGCGGTCCTCTGGGGTTGCGAAGATGTGATCCGCGGCTGGAAGTTCTGATTCCAGCCAATGGGGAAGCTGGAGGGTGACGGCGGAAAAGCGTGGATTCATGACGAGTGCGGCTGGGTAAATTCCCCGGAGAAGACAAGGGCATTGAGTTCGGCGAAGAGGATGGCAACGGTAGAGAGGATGGAGCGGTAGATGAGATCGACGCGATCGTGGTAGGAGGCAAAGCTATCCTTTACGGCATTTACAGTTATCTTTTCGATATCGGCGAGTGAGAGGTCGAAGAGCTCAGTGGCGAGGGCGAGTTCCTGTGATATTTCGGTCTCACTCATGAGGCTGCCATCGGTGTTGAGGAAGACTTGGAATCCTGCTTTATAAAAAGTAGGAAAAGTGTGCTTTTACGCGAGTTACGAGAAGATGAGATCGAAGAGGGTCTGCTCGAGTGTCCGGTGGGATTGCCGATTGGATGAAACGCGCCTGCGGAGATCGCGATCAGTATCCCGGCGCAGTTTTTGGAGCGGAGGGATTTGTGGCTTTGTTGCTGACTTTTCGTTTTAGTCTTTCGAGGAAGGAGAGATTTTGTGAGGAAGATTATTCGAAGCGGAACCAGTCGATATTGGCGAGATGTTGTTTGCCGGGATTAGTGAAGGTTAGGCGGAGATTTACAAGACCGGAGGGAAGGTTAGCAAGAGGGATGGAGACTTCCTTCCACGTGTTCCAATTGCCGGTTGGTTTCATAAAGGCGGCGCCGATGTTCTTGCCATTCGCGGTGATCGTCACCGTCGCGCCATTGCCGGCGGAGGCATAACGGAAGGTTATTTTTTGACAGCCTTCGAGTCGAAAGCGGTGATACTCGGTCCAATGCGAATGATTAATTGCTCCGAGAAATGGTTTCTCGTTGGCGTTGAGAATTTGGGTCCCGTTGTTCGTGGTATAGGACTCGGCTTGAATGGTTCGGGGATGGAGGCGGATTACCGCTCCTCCGGAGAGTGGAGAAGCCCTTCTACTGGGGCCGCCGTAATCAGTGTAATTTGCGGAGAGTTCGAGCGTTTGGTCCTGTAAGGGGAGGTTGATGGTCCCGGCTGCCCCCCGAGAGACCTGGGGCACGTTCTTGGCAGAGAGTGAGTAGATCCAACGGATCATGGAGCCGACTTTATCCCGGGTGAGGTTGGGATGAGGAAGCATGGGAATCTCGCCCCAGACTTTAGCTGATCCGGAAATCACGCGACTAACAGATTGGTCAAAAGCGGCGGGATCGTTCTTGTAGCGTTTTGCGATCTCGTTGAAGGAAGGGCCGATGAGTCTCTGAGTGGCGTGATGGCAGTTGAAACAATCGGAGGCCCGGATGGCTGAGAGTCCCGGTGCTTCCTTGGCCAAAGGAGCGAGAGTGACGACTGTAGTTGCAAAAGGAGAGGGGTCTTTTCGTGAGTCGCCGTCTTCCTGGTCAGAGATGTGGAGTTGGAATGGGACTGGTTTTCCGGGTGTGTAGAAAGATCCATCGAGAGGAGCGTCGAAAGCGAGAGTTGGTGGCGTATTTCCGGCGGTGATGGTGTGAGCGGTGATGCAGCTTGCACCGTTTTCGTCGGTCACTTTGAGGGTGATCAGGTGATCGCCTGATTCGGGGAAAGTGAGTTTTGGAGCGACGGCGGTTGAGAATTCCTTGCCTTGATGAGTCCACGAATAGCGAAGTTTTCCACCTTCGGGATCTTTTGATTCCGAGCCGTCGAGATTTACGGAAAGAGGAATGGGGCCGTGCTTCCGGTCGGATTGGAATTGCGCAACGGGATCAAGGTTTCCGTGGCGGTAGCTGATGTGAATAAGACGGGCGTCCTTGTTATTTCCCCAGGTCGAGCCGTAGTCGGTGATCCAGAGAGTGCCATCGGGAGCGATGAGAGCGTCGGAGGGACGTTTGATTTTGACGGGAAGCGGGAACTCTTGGATTCCAGTGAGGTCCTCGTTTTTGTCAAGGCGAGCCCATTTAAGGAAGGTGCGATTCCAGTCCCAAAAGAGTAGGCAATGATCGAATTCGATGGGGAGCCCTCCGGTCTCTTTAAATTCAGGGCGGTAGTGAAAAACAGGCCCGGCACATGCGGTGCGTCCTCCTTTTCCTACGGCGGGAAACTCAGGTGAGTCTGCATAGGGATAATAGATGAAAGCGGATTGGGCCGGCGGGAGATCCTTGCGCCCGGTATTGAGCGGGGAGTCGTTGATCGGTTTGGTGGGATTGAACTTTGCGCCTACTTTTCCGTTGGTGAAGTCTACTCGTGAGTAGGGTTTGTTGTCGGCGATGAAGTAGGGCCAACCGAAGAAACCAGGCTTGCGCGCCTGATTGATTTCGTCGTGACCGCGGGGGCCTCGTGGTCCGTCATTTCCGGCATCGGGACCCACGTCGCCCCAGTAGAGGTGACCGGATTTGGAATCGATGGAAAACTTCCACGGATTGCGACATCCCATGACGTAGATTTCAGGACGTGTTCCGATAGTTCCGGGAGGGAAGAGGTTCCCTGCGGGGATTTTGTAGGAGGCATCAGGCTGAATTTTGATGCGAATCAAACCGCCGCGAAGATCGTTCGGGTTGGCGGCTGATTTTTCGGCGTTCCAAGGTTCGCGACCGGGACGTCGATCGATCGGAGCATATGAGGCAGAGTCTCCAAAGGGGTGGGTGTTGTCACCAGCGGAGGCAAAAAGGCAACCATCGGGTCCAAATTTAAGCATGCCGCCGTGGTGGCAACATTCGCGTCGCTGGGTGGCCCATTCGATGACCTTCTTTTCATCAGTGAGAGTATCGTCATTGAGAGTGAAGCGGCTGATGCGCTGGCCCACAAAGTCCGAGGGCGAGTAGAGTAGAAAGAGGTGATTGTTTTTTTTGAAGCTTGGATCGAGGGCGATTCCAAGGAGTCCGTTCTCTTGCTCCCCGAAAACTTTAATTTCAGCAAGAGTAGTCCGGTCTCCGGTGACCGGATGGATCCGGCTCACTTTTCCCTGCAGTTCGATGAGATAAATCGAGCCATCCGGCCCAAGATCCATGCCCATGGGGCGGGCGAAGTCTTCCGCGATGGTCTTGACTTCGAATCGGAAAGATTCAACGGCGCACGCGCAGTGAGTGAAGGTAAAGAAGAGAAGTATTTTGAAGTAAAAGGACATTCTGATTGTGAGCGATTTCTGGAGATCGTAGGGATGCTTTCTGGAAGTCGACGTCCTTACGGCTCGAGGCTAAGCGGATACGGGTCTTCTGTCGAAGTTAGAAAAGGGACACAGGTGGTTGTTTCGTTCCATTTGCCGCTCCTTCATCGAATCAGCGAATTCTTCGCGTCGATTCTTGAGTTCATCGAGATCTAGCTCGGGGTTCTCCTCAGCCAATTGCCCGAGAATCGATCTTGTGCGTGCGACACCTTCAGGTTTGCCGTTCTCCTGATCTTGGCCTGTCGCCACTTGGGAAACCTTGGGGTCAGCGGAAGGTTCTTGACCAATGACATTGTCGTTCCCTGAGGGAGAGGCCTTCATTAGAAGAACGGCTGCGACGGCTCCAAAGAAGCTACCGCCTCCGATATAGAGAATTTGTTTTGTATTCATGAGTTTCTTGAGGATATCCCCGATCAATAATCGGGTGTTCATGAGAAAGTTCGAACCTCGTTCTTGATTGGTTACAAATCCCCTCATTTTTTTTTGCGAGAGCGAATCTGATTTGAATTCCAGCTGCCTCGATCACATTTCGAATGACGACATGGCTACTTTTGATGATCTTGCGGTCCAATCCACTTTATTTGTGGGTTTTTTCGTTAGACTGGAGCATACGAAGCAACATAGTGGTGTCATTGAAAATGACGATAGCATGGAATCCAATTCGTAGTGTGCTGGCCTGTCTACTCGACCATACCTGTGGCTTTGCTCAGGCGGCCGATTCGGTGAAGCACCCCTTTGCCGAGATTACCAAGAAGAAACCTCTACGTCGTGCTTAATGGTCCTGATCACATTATCCGCCTCATTCCTGCCAAGTGATTGTTTCTTTTAAAAAATTGCTAATGGGAGGGGCTTCGATGTCTTTATGGGCGGCTTGTCTCTATGCTGAGGATGAATTTGCCAATCTTCCGGAACTTATCGTGATTGGTGAGCGACTTCCGGTGGAAACGCCGGGAACACGGGTGTGGGGGGAGGATGAAATTTCATCTGGAAATGCTCTCACGCTCGATGCACTGCTAGCGAAGGATCCTGCTTTTTCTCTCTATCGGAGGCAGTCCGCGTTTTTTGGCAATCCTACCTCGTCGGGAGTGAGCCTACGTCGCACGGGAGCGACGGCGACTTCGCGCACCTTAATTTTGCGTGATGGCATTCCGCAGAATGATCCTTTTGGGGGGTGGGTTTCCTGGGCTCGTTATGATTCTGGGACGCTGGCATCGGCGCGTCTAATTCCCGCTGCGGGAGCGATGGTTTGGGGGAATCAAAGCCCGGCCGGGACGGTGCAGTTGACGACGCGAACACCGGAACGCAGTGGTGGTTATCTGCAGACCACGATTGGGAGCCACGATACTCGGGCCGTTTCGCTGGGTGGAGATATTGTTTCCGAAGATGGCAGGCATACGATTTTGAGTAATGTTCACTCATTGCAGTCGGATGGGTTTTACGGCCTTTCAGAAAGCCAACGTGGCGCGGTGGATAGGCGACTCGATCTCGATGTTCGTGGTATTGATTTACGTTCCGTTTGGCAGGGGGGGCAAGGGGTGACTCTGGAATCGATGTTTTCCTTCTTTGATGAGGAGCGGGGGAATGGGACGGTCTTGTCGCGAAATTCGAGTAGGGCGATCGATGCTTCGCTACGGGCAAGTTGGGAAACGGATGGGCTGACTTGGCAAGCGACCGGCTACTATCAACGTCGCGATTTTGCCGCTTTGTTTTCGTCAGTTAATGCTGACCGATCTTTTGAATCTCCGGCACTTGATCAATTTAATGTTCCGGGGAGTGGTCTGGGGGGCGGGCTAACGACGACTTTTGATGTGAGTAATCAGCTTGAAATGACGCTGGGTGCGGACGTGCGGCAACTTCGTGGTGAGACGAATGAGAATGCGGGTTTTGTGAACGGGGCTTTTCTGCGGCGTCGGCAAGCGGGTGGACGGCAAACTTTTACCGGGGCCTTTGCGCGGGCGGAGTTTGATGATGGTTCCGGTTTTCGCGTGGAAGCGAGCACGCGTCTTGATTACTGGTCTCATGCCGATGGGAAACGGATCGAGCGTCGGCCCGCAACTGGCGCGCTTTTACGTGAGGATCTTTATTCAGACCGCGATGGCCTCGAGCCGTCGTTCGGGATCACGGTGTTACAAGATGTTGGCGAAAGTATTACCTTTTCGGCTGCGGCCAGTTCTTCCTTTCGGGCTCCCACTTTGAATGAGCTTTACCGGCCGTTTCGGGTTCGTAGTGACATCACGGAAGCGAATCCTTTGCTGGAAGCTGAACGCTTTTTTTCGCTTGGTGCTGGAGCTTTGTGGGAACCCAACAAGGAGTTTAGTCTTTCGGGGAATTTTTTCGTGCACTGGATCGATGAGGCCATCGCGAATGTTCCTGTCACTGATTTGACCCAAGTGGCGGCTCTGGGTATTTTTGTTCCCCCAGGTGGGAGCTTGCAACAGCGTGACAATGTCGATCATGCGCGGGTGCTGGGATTCGAATCGAAGGCGAATTGGAATCCTAATGATTTCGTCTCGTTGTCGCTGGGCTATCAGTGGACCGAAACACGGTTCACCGACTCAAGTATTCAGCCGCTTTTGGAGAACGGGAGTTTTCCTCAAAGCCCGGCGCATCAGATGAATCTCTCATTGATGGTGCGCCCGCGTGAGGATCTCGAAATGTTTGTGGCGATGGATTATACGAGTGGGGCCTTTGATGATGCCTTGTCGGTGCGTCCACTTGATTCCTACTGGAATACGCAACTGGGTCTGGAAATGGAGATCAACGATCACCTCACGATTCGTGCGATGGTGGACAATGTCTTTGATGAGAAAATTCAAACAGGCTTGGCCTCGAATGGATTGATGTCCATCGGTGCGCCTCGGACTTTTTGGCTCTCGGCGCGGATTGAATGGTGAGGGAGGGGGCGCGGAACGGAGTGGTGGCGCCTCGCCACTTGGATTAGCGTGCTGCGGGATTTCTGAGTTGAGGGGCATGCGAAGATGAACTGCGAGGCCCCGCGACTCCTTTTGCTGACGCGCTTTTCGGAGAGTGGAGAAGTTAAGCTGGCTTGATTCGGACGGGGCAGACTTTGAGTTCTGCGGTTTGGGTGATGGGGTCGTAACCGGAGCCGGTGAGGACATTGACGTTGGTTTCGGCGAAGCTGAAGCTGGTGAAAACCGTTCCCCGTGGGGAGCGGGTGGTGGCTTCCACTTTGACTTTGATCTCGCCTCGGCGGGAGGCCATTTTGACAAATTTTCCATCGGTAAGGCCCCAGTCTTTTACGTCGTCGGGGTGGATCTCGAGGGTTTCTTCGGAGAGGAGGTAGTCGATGCCGCTGGCGCGTCCGGTTTGGGTGCGCGTGTGGTAAGCTTGGAGTCGGCGGCCGGTGGTCAGCCAGACGGGGTAGTCGGCGTCGATGACCTCGGCGGGGTCGCGGTAGCCGATGATTTTGAAGAGCCCAGGTTTCCCGTCTTTGAAAGACTTTTCATGAAGAATGGGGGTGCCAGGGTGGTCTTTTTCGGGGACGGGCCATTGGTAGACGCCGTCGCCGATGTTGTCCCAGTTGAGGCCTTTGTATATCGGGCTCAATCCGCAGAGCTCGTTGAAGACGTCCTTGGCGGACTCGTATTCGAAGCCGGGGGTGCCAAGGCGTTTGGCGATTTCGGAAATGATCCACCAGTCGGGTTTGGAATCGCCATAACTTGGGACGGCGGCGCGGAGGCGCTGGACCCGGCGTTCGGTGTTAGCTTGCACGCCGTCGGTCTCGCCCCAGGCGGAGGCTGGGAAGACGATGTCGGCCATTTGCGCGGTCTCGGTGAGGAAGATGTCGATGACGACGAGGTGGTCGAGCGACTTCAGGGCTTTCTCGCAGTGGTTTTTATCGGGGTCGGTGACGACGGTGTTTTCGCCATCGATGAGCATGGCGTGGATGCCATCTTTTTCCAGGCCGCAGAGATTGAGCGCGGTGACCTTGGTCATGGAATTGCCAAGGTCGAGGTCGGGTTGTTGGTAGGCGGTCCTGAATTTCACGTGGGCTTCCTGGGAAATGACAGGTTGGAAGCCGGGGTAGTTGTTGGGGACCGCTCCGCAGTCGCCTGCGCCCTGGATGTTGTTTTGCCCGCGCATCGGGTTGATTCCGGTGCCTACCTTACCAAGGTTGCCGGTGAGAAGGGCGAGGTTGCAGAGTGATTGGACGTTATCGACGCCGCAGATGTGCTCGGTGATACCGAGGGTGTAGTAGATCGCACCGAGCTTGGCGGCGCCATACCAGAGGGCGGCTTGCTCGATGTCAGAGGCGGGCACCTCGCAGATTTCACTGGCCCAAGCAGGGCCGAATTCCTTGAGGTGGGTTTCGAAGGCTTCGTAGTCGGCACAGCGGTCGGCGATGAATTCCTGATCGGTGAGTCCTTCGCGTACGATGACGTGGGCCATGGCGAGGAGGAGGGCGACATCGGAGCCGACTCGGATAGGGAGGTGAAGATGCGCAAGTTCGGCGAGGCGAGTTCTGCGGGGGTCGGCGACGATGAGTTTTGCTCCTTTAGTAAGGGCTTTTTTGAGACCCGTCGCGGCGACGGGGTGGCACTCGGTCATGTTGGTCCCGATGGCGAAGATGGTGTCGGGCTTGTCCATGTCCTCGAGAGGATTGGACATTGCGCCTCTTCCGATTTGAGCGGCCAGACCGGCCACGGTGGGAGCGTGTCAGGCTCGACTACAGTTATCGATATGGTGCGTTCCGAAGCCCGCTCGAATAAACTTCTGCATGGTATAGGCGGCTTCGTGCGGGGCGCGACCGGAGGCGATTCCGAAGATGGAATGTCGGCCATATTTTGCGCGCGCGTCGGCAAAGCCTTTGGCAGCGGCATTCAGGGCTTCATTCCATTCGACTTCTTTGAAGGAGCCGTCGGGCTGCTTCATGAGGGGTTTTTTAAGGCGGTCTTCGTGCTGGATGAAGTCGTAGGTGAATTGGCCTTTGATGCAGAGGGCGCCCTTGTTGGCGGGGCCGTCCATGGCGGGTTGGGCGCCGACGATCTTGTCGCCCTTTGTCATGAGATCGATGGAGCAACCGACGGCGCAGTAGGGGCAGACGGTGCGGGTCTTTTTGATTTCCTCGGGAAGTTCTACGTGGCGGATGGCCTTTTTATCAGCGAGTGCTCCGGTGGGGCAGGTCTGGACGCATTGGCCGCAGAAGGTGCAGTCGGAGTCACGGAGGTCATTGCCGAACTCGGTGGTGATCTGGGTCTCGAAGCCGCGATTGGCAACGGTGATGGCGTAGTCCCCTTCTTGCTCGGCGCAGACTCTAACGCAGCGGTAGCAGGAGATGCACTGCTCGTAGTCGCGGAGGATAAAAGGATTGAGGTCCTGGAGATTGGTGGTGCCGGACTTTTTGCCAGCGAAGCGACCGCTACGTGCGCCGTATTTATTGACGAGAGTTGAGAGTTCTTGCGAGGCAAGACCGCGGAGGGGATCGACGTCGATTTGGCGGTTTTCCGAGGCGACCATTTCGAGGAGCGTCTTGCGCATCTTCTCGATGTGGGGCGGGGAGGTCTTGACGACCATGCCATCGTTCGCCTGAGTAGTGCAGGAGGCAACGGGATTGCGGACGCCTTCCACTTCGACAACGCAGAGGCGGCAGCCGCCGAAGGCATCGAGCCGGTCATCATAGCAGAGAGTAGGGATGTCTTTTTCGAGGCGCTTGGAGACTTGGTAGATCGTTTCGCCCTCGATGAAAGAGGTTTGCTGGCCATCGATGGTGATCGAGAGCTGTGCGGCGATGGCGGAATTGGGATCGTTGATCATGCTGATCGATTTTTAAAAGGGAGATTAGCGACGGGAGCGCTCATTGAATACCTGCTCGGCGGTCTTGTCGGTTACCTCGATATTTTTCATTTGAAGATGCCAGATTTTGTTGGGCCAGGTTTGTTCCTCGGTTTGGCCTTTTGCGGTGGGGAAGAAGCTTTGAGAGAGGGTGTATTTTTCGCTATCGACAGCTTTTTCAAAGCAATCCAAGGCGACCGTTTTTTGGATCTTGCTTGTCCTTTTTAAGGTGATGCCGCCCCCGCTTACCGCGAAGTGGAAGGTGATCGTTTGCTCGGGTTTGGTGACAGAAGCGACGACCTTGGGTTTTACAAGAGTTTCTCCGCTTTTTGAAAATTCGAGATGAATGGTGTCGCCGGGATAGAGGTCGAGAATTCCATCTGCACTGAGAATGTCTCCTGCGGGAACAGTCATTTCCTTTTTAGAGCCATCTTCTAGCGTGATAGTCTCGCTGCGTTCCGTTCTTTTGTTGGCGGCTTCAGGGAGGGGCGTAGACTTGATCAGCTTGATGGAAGCTGCGTCAAAGGTGGCCCAGGGGACGGTGAATTTTTTACCTCCTTTTTCGAAAGAGACGGTGCTTTTACTGTAAGCCGTGATGGTGACAGAAATTTCTCGTCCCTTGGTGTCCTTGATCTTGATGGGAGTCGCATGAGCGGTGGCGATGAACGCTAGGAAGATGGCAGGTAGAAATTTCATGGTAGTATCTGAGTCAGGTTTTGGTGGTTCTACGAGGTGGCTTGAGCGACTTGCTCAGGGAAATATTTCAAGAGAGATTCAGTAACAAACGGCGCAGCCATCCCAAGTCCGCATGCAGAAGTGGCCTTCATTGCTTCTCCGATATCGTTGACCTCATTGGTCCAGTCGGCGAGCGAAAGGTCTGAGGCTTCGCCATTTAACCGCTCGGTGAGGCGCTGGGTGCCGATGCGGCAGGGGAAGCATTTCCCGCAAGACTCGTGGGCGAAGAAGGCCATGGCGTCGTGGGCGGCCTTGACCATGTTGCGGGTGTCATCAAAGACCATAATGCCGCCCGCACCTAAGAAGGAGCCGTGGGACTTAATGCAGGGATCGTCGAGGGTAAGTCCGTCGAGGATCTGGTGACCGAGGAAACCTCCGGAGAGGCCTGCCATGGTGACAGCTTGAATAGTGCGGCCGTCTTTTGGACCACCGGCCCAGTCGTAGAGGAGAGTCTTTAAAGGCAGGCCGAAGGGGACTTCGTAGTTTCCCGGACGGATGATATCTCCGGAAAGAGAAATGAGCTTGGTGCCGACGTGGTCACCGAGGCCGAGGGACTGATACCACTCAGCTCCCTTATTAAGGATGTGGGGAACGGCGCAGAGGGTTTCGACGTTGTTGACGGCGGTGGGTTTGTCTTCGAAGCCGTGGGTAACAGGGAAAGGAGGTTTATTGCGGGGAAAGGGGTGTTTGCCCTCGAGCGAGTTGAGGAGTGAGCCTTCTTCCCCACAGATGTAGGCACCGGCACCGCGACGGACGTAGAGGTGGAATTCGAAGCCGGAGTCGAGAATGTTGTTGCCGAGGAGTCCAGCTTCGCGGGCTTGGGCAAGGCATTTTTCGAGGAGGGCGTTGGTCTCGGGATATTCGTAGCGGAGGTAGATAAATCCGCGGGGGGCTCCGGTGGCGAAGGCGGCGATGATCATGCCTTCGATCAATGCGAACGGATCGTAGTCCATGAGGACGCGATCCTTGAAGCAACCGGGTTCGCCTTCGTCGGCATTGCAGACGATGGACTTGGGGTGGCGGTCGCAGTCGGCAACGGCTTTCCATTTTAACCCGGTGGGGAATCCGGCACCGCCACGTCCGGCGAGCTTTGAGGCAGAGATGGTGTCAGTAACTGCTGTCGGGTCATCTTTTAAAACAGAAGCGAGGGCTGAGAATCCGCCGTTGGCTTGGTATCCGATGAGCGTGTTGTTGCCATGCTTACGGATATTGGAGAAGAGGCATTCTTCGATGTCGCCGGGGTTGGGAACGGGGAGTGGCGAAGGGGTAGGTTTTAAATTGGCCGCGGTTTTGCCGGAGAGAGTGGTGTGACCGGTGAGAACCGGAATGGGAGCATCGCAGCGGCCGGAGCAGGGCATTTCAGTGGCGGCTTGGCCCTGTGCTTTGAGAGTTTCGAGGATCTCGTTTCCTCCTCGCATGCAGCAGATATTTCCGGTGCAGACGCGCGGGGCCTCGAGTCCGCCGGGAGTGCGGGAGAAGTGGTGGTAGAAGGTGACGGTGCCGTAAAGGTCGGCGAGGGGAGTCTTTAATCCGTCTGCGACAGCGCGGAGAGCACTATCGGAAAGGTAGCCATCGCGATTATGAAAGGCGTGGAGGAGCGGGAGCAGGGGAGCGGGCTCGTTTCTCCACTGATCAATGAGGTCCTGATTGGTCATGCTCGGCATTTTTTTTATTGTGGAGGATTTGGATGTTCACACAAGCGGTGAAGTGAAATTAGGGTGACTTTTTGATTCGATCTTCTCCGTGGTAAATATTGAAGGTGGGTGGGCGGAGGAATCCGATGAGAGTTTGGCCGGAGTCGTTTGCGAATTCGACAGCAAGCGACGAGGGTGCAGAAATGCCGGCGATCAGGGGAATACCTGCGGCGAGGGCTTTCTGCATGAGTTCGAATGAAATGCGGCCGGAGACGAGGAGGAAGGTCTCGGAAAGGTCGATGTCTGAGGTTAGGGCGTGGCCGATAACTTTATCGAGCGCGTTGTGCCTCCCGACATCTTCTCGAAGAGCGAGGAGGGTTCCATTTGAATCAAAAATGGCGGAGGCGTGGAGTCCGCCGGTGGACTCGAAGGTGTCTTGTGCTTTGCGCATTGCGTGGGGCGCTTCGAGGAGGATTTCTCGTTCTAAAGAGAATTTTGAAGCAATCGCGGGATGACTTTGAAGAATCGCATCAATGGTGACTTTACCGCAGAGGCCACAGGAGGAGGCGGAGAATAGGTGGCGGGTGAGGCGCTCCCAATCCATGGGGTGATCGTCAGTGAGGAAAACAAGGGCGTGGTTGTCACGCGCCTCAAGGTCGATGCGGGTGACGTCTGATTTTTTAGAAATGATTCCCTCGCTGAGCATGAAGCCTAAGATGAGGACTTCGTCGTCACCCGGCGTTCGCATGAGGACGGCAAGTGGACGGCCGTCGATGACAACTTGAAGCGGTTCCTCAACGGCGAGTTGATCGGAGAGGGGCGTGTTTCCTTCTGGGGAATGCTTAGTTATCTCAAAGCTGCGGGAGTGGTCGGACATAATGAGTAGGATTATTCGGCCATCATCAGCTTTTCGCGAGCATTGTAGAGTTTTCGACGAGCTGAATTGAGTGGGGTCATTGAAAATTTCAATCGTGATTTTACTTGGATTTTTATGATTTTCAAGGCTAGGGAGGGAGATTAAAGATGGGAAATATTTCCCCCTAAGATGGGCGTGTAGCAGGCCTGAAAACCCGTAGAACACGTGAGTTGACAGTAAGGGTTTGGTTGATATGGTGCGCGGCCTTCCGTAGGGGCTTTTCACAATCCCGACGGTTCAACTTGATCAAAACTCACCAAGAGAATACGACCATGGCTACCACAAAAAAGGCTTCTAAAAAGGCCTCCACGAAACAGCAGAATGTCTACTACTTCGGCGCAGGAAAATGCGACGGAGACGGATCGATGAAAGCCCTCCTCGGAGGTAAAGGCGCGAACCTCGCCGAAATGAGCAGTATCGGAGTTCCCGTTCCTGCTGGTTTCACTATCACCACCGAAGTCTGCACTTATTATAACGACAACGCTAAAAAGTATCCAAAGACTCTCGATGCAGAGATCGAGGAGAACATTACCAAGGTTGAAAAAGCGATGGGCAAGAAGTTCGGTGATCTCGAAAACCCACTTCTCCTTTCCGTCCGTTCCGGTGCTCGCGAGTCGATGCCCGGTATGATGGACACCATCCTCAACCTTGGAATTAATGACCAGGTTGTCGAAGCTCTCGCCAAGAAGACGGGCAACGGAAAATTTGCTTGGGATTCCTACCGTCGCTTCCTTCAGATGTATGGAAGTGTTGTCATGGAAGTGGAAGCCGAAGCCGGCGAGCACCACGATCCTTACGAGGTCATTCTCGACGCAGCCAAGGCCAAGGCTAAGGTTAAAGACGACTCTGGTCTTTCTGAAGCTCAGCTTCGTGAAGTGGTCGCAGAATTCAAAGCGCTCATCAAAGAGCGCTCCGGTAAGCATTTCCCTGAAGATCCCCGCGCCCAGCTCAAAGGAGCAGTGAGCGCTGTTTTCAACTCTTGGCAAAACGACCGCGCGACGGTCTATCGTCAGAAGTATGGCATTCCTGCCGCTTGGGGAACTGCTGTGAACGTTCAGGCCATGGTCTTTGGTAACACAGGTAAGACATCCGGAACAGGAGTGGCTTTCACCCGTGACCCAGCGACTGGTCAAAACGTATTCTATGGTGAGTATCTCATCGACGCACAGGGTGAAGACGTTGTCGCCGGTGTTCGCACTCCTAAGCCGATCGCTAAGATGGCTAAGGATCTTCCCAAGTCTCACAAGGAACTTCTTGCGATTCGCACGAAGCTCGAGAAGCACTTCCGCGATGTGCAGGACGTTGAGTTCACCATCGAAGAAGGCAAGCTCTGGATGCTCCAGACCCGCAACGGGAAGCGTACTGGTTTCGCTGCTGTGAACATCGCTCTCGACATGGTTAAAGAGCGCCTCATCAAAAAGGAAGAGGCGATCCTCCGCATTCCTGCCGATGACCTCAGCCACCTCCTCGCACCGATTTTTGACACCAAAGCTGAGAAGGCTGCTAAGAAAGTTGGCAACGGTCTTCCTGCTGGTCCTGGTGCCGCTTCCGGTAAGATTTATTTCTCCGCTGAAGATTCCGTCAAAGCTGCTGCGAAAGGCGAGAACGTTATTCTTGTTCGCCAAGCCACCTCTCCCGAGGATCTTCGCGGTATGATCGCGGCTGATGGCATTCTCACCACTGAGGGTGGTGCCTCTTCACACGCTGCTCTCGTTGCCCGTCAAATGGGTAAGGTTTGTGTCTGTGGTGCACATGGAATGACCATCGACTACTCCAAAAAGACTCTCTCCGGAAACGGCGTGACTCTGAAGGAAGGCGATGAGCTTTCTCTCAACGGATTTGTTGGAAACGTATATAAAGGTGGCATTAAGTCTTCTCCTTCCCAGGTCATCCAGGGACTCATCGAGAATAAGCCCGCTGCTAAGCGTTCCGACACTTACAAGAAGTTCATGGAGCTAATGAGCTGGACTGACAAGCTTCGCAAGCTTGGTATCCGTACTAACTCCGATACTCCGGAGCAGGTTCGCCAAGCGATCAAGTTCGGTGCTGAAGGTATCGGCCTCACTCGAGCAGAGCACATGTTTTTCGAAGGCAATCGCATTGACGCCGTCCGTGAGATGATCCTCGCTGACGACGACGCAGGTCGCGCCAAAGCACTTAAGAAAATCAAGGTCTTCATGAAGAAGGACTTCATCGGTATCTTCGCAGCACTTGACGGTCGCCCTGCCACCATCCGTCTCCTTGATCCACCTCTTCACGAGTTCATCGGAACCATGGATGCCGCTCAGAAGAAGGATCTCTCCAAGAAGATCGGCATGAGCGCAGCAGCGATCACCAAGCGTATTCACTCTCTTCACGAAGAGAATCCCATGCTTGGTCACCGTGGATGTCGTCTCGGTATCAGCTACCCAGCCGTCACGGCGACCCAGGTCGAAGCGATCCTCGAAGCTGCCGCAGAGGTTCAGGCCAAGGGCACTAAGGTTCTCCCAGAGATCATGGTCCCACTTGTGGCCTACGCTCGTGAGCTTGAGCTCCAGAAGCAGGTGATCGACGATACCGCCGCTGAAGTTCGCAAGAGACTTGGTCTCAAGAAGAACCAACTTAAGTATACCGTTGGAACCATGATGGAGATCCCCCGCGCCTGCCTCACCGCGGCTGAAGTGGCGAAGCACGCTGAGTTCTTTTCCTTCGGAACCAACGACCTCACGCAGACAGGCCTCGGTCTCTCCCGCGATGACTCGTCCAGCTTCCTTCCAACCTACCAGGATGCCGAAGTTCTCAACAACAACCCGTTCTCTGCTCTCGACCAAGAGGGTGTCGGCCAACTTGTTGAAATGGGTGTCAAAGGAGGCCGTGAGACCAAGCCTAAGCTCAAAATTGGTATCTGCGGCGAGCATGGCGGAGATCCTGATTCGGTGAAATTCTTCCACCGCGCCGGACTCAACTACGTGTCCTGTTCACCATTCCGTATCCCGGTTGCCCGTCTTGCTGCTGCGCAAGCCGCTCTCGAAGAAAAGGGAATGGCCCGTAGTGAGATGAGCTAAAGCTTCGCTTACAAAAATTCAAAGCCCCGTTCGTGAAAGCGAGCGGGGCTTTTTTTGCAGCCGAAAGCTTTGCCGCCTGACGTTTTTGGATAGTCACCAAAAATTTCCGCTACTGGCTTCCCTCTATAATTTTTTTTGTTTTGCCTCCTCGAGTTGCTGTTTTATGAGGGCTGCTCCTTGGCGCTCTTGTTCCTTGATAGTGACAATTTCTGCTCTACGTGATGCCGAGATGTCACGATACATGAGGGTCAATCTGACTTCATTCTTGAAGACGCGGTTAATGGTGATCTCTCTGACTTCGATGGCGTATTCGTCGGAGAGTTGTTTTCTCAAGTAGTCGTGATCGAGCATCTTCTCTTTTTCCGAGATGCGGTAGTCGACTTCGATTTTCTGGAAATTATCCCGCCATACCGAAGGTTTGTCGGCGAGGTAGGCGGTGAGAAGGATAAGCATAGCCGAAGGGATGTCGACGTAGGTCGGCAACATGGTGTTGACGAAGGTGAGTGAAATGGCACCGAGGAGATAGGCGATCTCAGCTTTATCGAACGCCTCACTTCGCAGTCGAACGAGGGCAAGGAGGGCGAAGATGGTAAAACCAAAGCCAGCGGTCACCAACGAGCTGGAAAGGAAGATAGGGAATAGGAAGAGGTTGAAGGCAAGAAGGAGGAACAGCATCTTGTGATCATGATGTCTGCGGTAGTAGATCACGTAGGCATAGATGAAGATGGTCAGAATGTTGAAGATGGTCTTGAGGATCAGGGACCAACCTGAGCTTGAGAGTTCGGATTTTATATTGGTCTGGTTAACCCAAGATTTGAAAAATCCTTTTTCAGTGGGGGGGGTGGCTGGGTCCAGGATCTTGCCAGTGCCGTCGAACATGACGTCCACGTTTTCGGAGCCTTGCTGGAATTCGACGTCGTAGAAGGTTCCATGAGTGGGGCTATCGACCCCTTCGATGTCGCGGATTTTGTTCGGGTTGAACTTGAGTTCAATGGCTGAGCGGACCTCGGCAGGAAGTTGGGAAAAGACGAGATTATGCTCGGTTTCGATCCAATTTCCGGCGGTGTCGAAGTCCGCGCGGTATTTGAATCCGTTTTTCTCAAAGTGAGCTTCCCAAGTGCCATTGGACTTCGCTTTCCATCGAGGCGCTTGAATATCTGGATATTTTTCGTTGAAGGTTTTTTCAACAATGGGAGTGCCACCGAGAGCTGTAAGGCAGCCTAAGATAAGCAGGGCAAAATGGAGAGAGAGATGCTTCATGTACGCTGTTGAGATGGAAGGGATTTTTCTATCCACCATGACGTTTTTGAAGGTGACATGTGAATATTGATCTGAGAAGTTTCATTTCTCAGAAAATGAGGTCAGACTCTTCTCGATAGGAGTAGTAAGGCTGCGTGCCATTCACTGGCTTACCGATGATAAGGTGATCGATGAAGTTGATTTGAAAGAGGTCGGCAGCTTTGATGAGGGAATTGGTAAAGTGATTATCGGATCTGCTGGGGAGAGGTTGGCCCGAGGGATGGTTGTGAGCGACGATGAAAGCATCGGCGCTATCGATGATGACCGGCTGAAGAATGTCGCGAGGGTGGGCGAGGGTTTGATTGGTGGTGCCTCGGGAGATTTCGACCATGCGTTTAAGTTGCAGTCGGTTGTCGAGGGTGAGGACGTAGAGGGTTTCGGTTCTCTGAGTTCCGAGGATGGGGGCGAGATGTTGATAGATTTCCTGAGGGCTGCTAAGGGAGACTTTGTAAATCGTTTCGCGAACGGCGCGGCTACCGAGCTCGAAAGCGGCCATGAGTTGACAGGATTTAGCGAGTCCGAGTCCGTGTTCCTTACTCAATTGTTCGACATCGAGTGATCCCAGGGCGGCGAGGCTCCCGTATTTTTGAATGAGCTGACGGCCAATTTTGATTGCGCTGGCTCCTTTGGTTCCGGTGCGTAAGAAGATGGCAAGAAGTTCATCTCCAGAAAGCGCGGCGGGTCCATGCCGTAGCATTTTTTCCCGAGGCCGTTCGTCGCTGGGGAGGTCATTGATGCGGATGTTAGTGCTCATCGGAGGGTTATTCTCGATTTTTGAGAGATCGGTGGCAAGTTGGGAATAATGAAGGGAAAAAATGAAATTTTGGTATTCTTCGATGGAGGCTGTGGTCTCTGTGACATATCGATGCGTTTAGTTCGGCGTTTAGATATCCATGATCGGCTCAGTTTTCGAACCCTGGCGAGTGAGGAGGCTCAGCCCTATGACCTCGAAGAGGGGACGGTCGCAGTGGTGCGGAATGGAGAGGTTTATCTTCGAAGTGAGGCAGTGTGCGTCATGCTGCAGGATGCGGGAGGAGTCGCCTTGCTCGGAGCGTTCTTTCTAAAAGCCACTCCGCGGTGCATTAGCGACCGCCTTTACCGCTGGGTCGCGAAGAATCGCTACCGCTGGTTTGGAAAAGCCAGCGGGGTGGAGAAGGATACCTGAGGGTGTTAATCCTTTGATGCCTTCGGGTCGAGGGCATCGCGTAGACCGTCTCCAAGGAAGTTGAAGGCGAAGAGGGTGAGCGAGAAGAGGACGGCTGGAATGAGAAGAACGGTAGTTTCGGTTTCGAGGTAGTTGGCGCCCTCCTTAATGAGAGTTCCCCAAGATGAGTTCGGTGGTTCGATTCCGAGTCCGATGAATGAAAGAGTGGCTTCGTAGAGGATGAAACTGGGAATAGTGAGGGTGGCGTAGATGATGACGGGTCCGAGCATATTAGGCAGGATGTGCCGGAAGAGGATGCGGGCATGGCTGAGGCCGAGGGAGCGAGCGGCTTCGACAAATTCCTGTTTTGTGAGAGAAGCGGCGGCGGTGCGGACGATGCGTCCCATAGTAAGCCAACCGAATCCGGCGATGGCGAAGGTCAGGGGGACGAGGTTTGAGTAGCGAAGGACGAGGTCGGTGCTCCAGCCCCAAGAGTCGATAAGGAAGCGTGCCATTTCATCGACATGTCCTGAAATGAGTTCCCGGAAGAGAATGACGATGATGAGGAAGGGCATGGCGAGGAGTCCATCGACAATCCGCATCATGACGTTTCCAAGTCGACCGCCGATGTAGCCAGCAATGCCGCCGTAGATGATCCCGATCGTTACGGTCATGACGGTAGCCATGATGGCGACGAGGAGGGAGATTTGTCCGCCCTCGAGAACGCGCATGAGGAGGTCGCGGCCAAGTTGGTCTGTGCCGAAGAGACCATTGTCAGAGAGGGGGTTAGCAAAGCGATTGGTGAGATCCTGCTCGGTGGCGCTGAAGCCGAGCCAGCCGAGGACGGGGCCGAGGATAAAGCAGGCGAAGAGGATGGCGATGACGATGATTCCGCCGAGCATGGAGAGCCTGTTCTTCTTGAGACGGACGAAGGCATCAGCCCAGAGGCTGGTTCCTTTTTCGATGACCTTTACCCCGTTTTGCGGTGATTGCACTGAAGTGTTCATGGAGAATCAGGAGGTGCGAAGTTTTGGGTCCATAAAGATCAGAACGAGGTCCGAGAGGAGATTGGCGATGCCCATGAGGATTCCGTAGAATAGGACGAGTCCGAGGACGAGATTGTAGTCCTTCGAGGTGACCCCGAGGACGAAGTGCTGGCCCATTCCGGGAACGAGGAAGATGTTTTCAACAACGAAAGACCCAGTGATAATAGCTGCAAAGGCGGGTCCGAGGAAGGTGACAGCGGGCATGAGCGCGGGACGTAAGGCGTGCCGAGTAATAATTTTCAGGGGCGGGACGCCTTTGGCGCGAGCCGAGCGGATATAATCTTGGGAGAGGACATCGAGCATGCCTCCACGAGTAAGGCGTGCGAGGTAGGCGGCGACTCCAAAGCAGAGGGTAATGGCGGGAAGGATGATGTCCGCCGGGCGGTCCCAACCGGCGACATTGAGCGAGGTCAGGGGTTTGGCGATATTGATCTGGAAGATGGGGCCGAGAACGAAGGCGACGACACAGATGCCAGCCATTGCGATGATCATGGCGAGGTAGTCGAGCATCTGATTATGGTAGAGTGCAGCTATAATTCCTAAGGGGATGCCAAGGCTTATGCCCATGACGAGGGAGAGTAGACCGAGCTTGAGAGAAACGGGAAAGGACTCGGAGATGAGGGTAGAAACCTTTCGGCCTTTCATGGCAATAGAATCGCCAAAATCGTTGTTAGTTATAACGTTTTTCCACCAATTAAAATATTGGACGGGGAGTGGTTTATCGAGGCCATAGTATGCTTCAAGGGCTGCTTTTTCCTCTGGAGAAGTGGCTTTTGCATCCGCGAAGGGGTCTCCAGGCATGGCGTGAATTGCGAAGAAGGTGAATGTGACGAGTAGGAAAACGACCACGACAGTCTGGAGAAGGCGGGAGAGGATGGTGCGAAGCATCAGATATGAGAGTTAGTCCTTTTCGATTTTAACGAACTTGAAGGGGTGGTTGTTCAAAAGGAGCGGATGCCAATTTTTGACCTCGGGACGGATGAGGTAGGTGGTGGTGTACCAATAAATCGGGAGGACGGGAGTGTCGTCGAGAAGGGTTTCTTCTGCTTTCGCAAGAGTGGCCATGCGCTGCGAGACATCGGCGGTGTTCTCTGCTTCATGGAGATATTCCTCGAAGGTTTCCGATCCCCATCCGGTGTTGTTATTTCCGCCATCGGTAATCCACATTTCCAAGAAAGTGGTGGGGTCCAAGTAGTCGCCAATCCAGCCGCCGGCGCAGAGGTCGTAGTCGGCGTCATATTGTTTCTGAAGATAAGTGGTCCACTCGCGCTGGATGATGCGAACATTGATGCCGAGATGCTCTTTCCACATCGCTTGGAGGGCTTCGGCCTCGCGGCGTCCGGTTTCGGAATCGGTCGTCAGGATGGTGATATCAGGGAATGCAGAGGTGGATTCGTAGCCTGATTCGGCGAGGAGTTCTTTGGCTTTGACGGGGTCGAACTGGATGATCGCGGGTGGTTTATACTCGCCGAAGGGTGGAACGATTCCGGAAGCTGGCTTTTGGCCGCCTTGCAGAATTTTTTCACAAATGGCTTGTTGATCGATAGCGAGGGCGAAGGCGCGGCGGACCTTAGGGTTGGTGAAGGGTTCGCGGAGGGTATTGACACGGAGGAAGCGGACGCCGACATAGTTTTCTTGGCGGAGTTGACTGCCGTAGTTTTCTTTGGCGAAGGGGATGAGCTCCGAGGGGACGGTGTAGGTGAGGTGAAGCTGCTCGTCACCATACATACGGGTCTCGGTGTAGTAGTTTTTTACAGGAAGGTAACGGATGCCGTTGAGTGAGACGGTTTCGGCATCCCAGTAGTGGGGGTTCCGTTCGACTTCGATCTTGTGGTTGGTGGTCCAGGTTTTGAGTTGGAAGGGGCCATTGGAAACAAGATTGCCGGGGCGGGTCCACTGGGAGGAAAAGGCGGTATTGATTTTACCGTGCTTCAGAACGATGTGCTCGGGGACAGGATACCAGGTGTAATGTTTGGTGAGCTCTGGGAGGTAGGGGATGGGGCCCCGGAGGGTGAGAAGAAGGGTGTGTTTATCAACTGCTTTGGCGCCGACTTGGGCGAAGTCGGTAATTTTTCCCTTGTTATATTCCTGTGCGTTTTTGAGGAAGTAGAGCATTTCGCTGTATTGAGCCGGCCAGTTCGGGTCGGGGGAAAGCATGCGCTTATAGGAGAAAACGAAATCGTGAGCTGTGACGTCTTCGCCGTCGGACCACTTTGCTTCGGGGTTGAGGTCAAAGGTCCATTCGGTGAACTCCTTGTTGGGCGTCCATTTCATAGCAACGCCCGGCAGTGCTTTGCCGTCGATGGCTGGATCCTCGACGCAGAGTCCTTCAAAGAGGGCGCGGATGATATTGGATTCGAGGACGCCTGAGACGAGATGAGGGTCGAGTCCTTTTGGTTCGTTGCTATTTCCGATGATGAGGATGCCTGCGTCATTGGCCTCCTCGATATTGGATTGGCGACGACAAGAGGTCAGCAGGAAGCTGAGGCCGAAGACGATAAAACCAATAATACGCACGACCGAAATGTGGCCCATCTTTTGCGAGAGGGGAATGAGTTTTTTTAGCGAGATCACCGATATCGAACGAGCAACTCGCGAAGGAAGGGGGTTACTAAATTTGTTGGAGCTCCCTTCTTCGCGGAGGCGTCCCCGTTTTACGTGTGTATTTGAGGGTTTTCAGCACGGTGGAAGTGTTGGTGTGGAGGATCTCTTGGAGGAAACTCCTAAAGGTGGGGCTTCCTCCGCCGTGATGGTCAGCTCCTAAGCAGCAGCGCTTCAGTAGAGAGGTGCAATTTCCCAAAATAAGCTGACAAGTGGCTAATTTTCAGGTTGTGAGTTGTGGATTTAGAGAGCTTTCGCTTTTGCCAAGCACGGGGTCATTCGTTATCTCCCGCTTGTGAAGATTTGTGTCGTCGGAAAAGGTGGTCGTGAACATGCGCTGATTCGTTCTCTTAAGGAGTCTCCAAGTTCCCCTGATGTTTCTTGTTTCCCTGGAAGTGAAGCGATTCATGAGATCGAGGGAGCGGGAAAGGTTGATGCCCATGATTTGAATACTCTGATCGCGTGGATGACTGCTCATGCTATCGATCTCTGCATCGCTGGCGAGGAAAGCTATCTTGTGACGGGTGAAGGATTGGCAAACCGTTGCGCTGAGGTCGGGATTCCCTGTTGGGGCCCTCCCTTTGCTGCTGCGCAAATGGAAGCTTCTAAGGAGTTCGCTAAAGAATTCATGCAGCGTCATGAGATCCCAACTGGAGCTGCGGCAGGTTGTGCTACTGCCGATGAAGCCCGCGCGGCGATCGATGGAAAGTATCCCACGGTTCTAAAATTCGATGGACTAGCCGCAGGAAAAGGAGTGGCGGTTTGCCTCGATGAAGCGTCAGCCGAAGACTTTCTTAAGGAAGTGATGGAGGAACGTCGTTTTGGTGCAGGTCGACTTTTGGTAGAGGAATGCCTCGTGGGGCCTGAAATTTCCATCTTTGCCGCAGTCAGTGGGCCAGATTACTTCATTTTAACTCCTGCCCGTGACTACAAGCGGATCGGGGAAGGGGACGAAGGCCCGAACACCGGAGGGATGGGTGCTGTTGCAAGCCGTCAGTTGGCAGACCCTGAGTTGATGAAACGGATCGAAGACGAGATCGTAGCTCCCACCGTCGCGGGCTTGGAAAAAGACGGACTTAACTACAAAGGCTTCCTCTACTTTGGTCTCATGCTTACGGCTGACGGACCGAAGATTATCGAATACAACTGCCGCTTTGGTGATCCGGAGTGCCAGGCTGTGATGCCTCTGCTTTCAGGTGATCTAGCCACTTTCTGTCTCGAAGGTGCGAAGGGGAATCTCCAACCCGAGCTCATCAGCTTCGATGAAGGCTGGAGTGTCTGCTGCATTCTTGCTTCGGCGGGCTATCCGGAATCCTCGCGCTCAGGGGATGTCCTAAGCGGTCTTGATGAGGTTTCCGATGCGCGTCTCTATCACGCAGGGACCAAAAAGGTCGGCGATTCCTGGGCAACCAATGGCGGGCGTGTTCTTGCTGTTGTTGCTGGTGGGGCCACTCGCGAAGAAGCAGTGGAAAAGGCTCACGCTGAAGCATCAAAGGTCACCTTTGATGGCGCACAGCGCCGTACAGATATTGGGCGCTTGCATTTTTGAGTTAACCGAAACAGGCTAACCCTACCGAAGAGAATGAGTATTGCCCTAGACCAATCGGCGATCTCGACGGCCCTCAGCCGTCTTGCGGATCAGCTATTTCTTGACGCTGGCACTGACACCATTGATTTGGTGGGTATTCGCAGGCGTGGTGACGAAGTCTCCGAACGGGTCGCTGCGCTTCTGAAGGAAAAAGGCGCGAATGTTCGCCTCGGTGTTCTTGATATTTCTCTCTACCGCGATGACTTCGAGCATCTGCATGAAAATCCGCTGCTTCAGAGCAGCGAGATCGATTTTTCGATCGATGGATCACGCGTGATTCTTGTCGATGACGTGATCTTCACCGGGCGCACCATTCGAGCGGCGCTTGATGCTATTTTCGACTACGGCCGCCCGGCGGCTGTCGAACTCGCGGTCCTGATTGACCGTGGTCACCGAGAACTTCCTATCGAGCCACGCTATGTTGGCGCGACTCTTGAGACCGACCGACTTGATCATGTCCGGGTCGGTTTGATGAAAACCGATGGTGAGGACGTGGTCGAACTTACACAGAAATAAGCAAGCAAATGGCCCGTAAAGATTTCCTCGATATTGTCTCGCTCGACCGTGAGGAAATCATTCAGCTCCTCGATCAAGCGGAGCCCTTTAAAGACCTCTTCACCCGCTCGGTGAAAAAGGTTCCTGCGCTGAAGGGGAAGGCGGTCCTTATGCTTTTCTACGAGCCCTCCACCCGGACACTTTCTTCTTTTGAGGTGGCAGCGAAGCGCCTCTCGGCCGATGTCACAACGTTCGATGTTCCTTCTTCTTCAGTCACGAAAGGGGAGTCCGTTCGTGACACTATCGATACTCTCCAGGCAATGCGGGCGGATTACATCGTGGTGCGACATGGCCTTTCCGGGCAACCCGCGGCGATCGCACGACAGACCGGAGCGTCGGTGATCAATGCCGGTGACGGTGCTCATGCGCATCCGACCCAAGCCTTACTCGATGCCTTTACCCTTCGTGAAAAATTTCCAGAGATGGAGGGAAAGCGTGTCCTCATCACCGGTGATATTCTCCATAGTCGGGTCGCACGATCCACGAGCACTATTTTGAGAAAACTCGGCGTGAAAGTGGCCTTCCTCGGACCGGGGAGTCTCGTTCCGAAAACCGCCTCGCCTGACATTCCGCGCTTTACGAACTACGATCAAGCGATCAGCGAATTTGGTCCGGACGCAGTTTATCTTCTCCGGATTCAAAAAGAGCGCATGGCCGCGCCCTTCTTCCCGAGCGATCGCGAGTATCACAATCTCTATGGCATCACCGATGAGCGCCTCCGTCAGCTTGCTGGCGAGGGGACTTACATCATGCATCCCGGGCCGATCAACCGCGGGGTCGAGCTCTGCGATGCGGTGCTCGACTACGACCGCTGCCTCATTTCCCAACAAGTCGAGAACGGCATTGCCGCTCGCATGTCCGTCCTCTACGGACTCAAGCCTCAAACATCATGAATCTCTTTCTCAAAGGTGGCGAAGTCGCCAGCGAAAATACAGCTCCCGTGCGTGCCGACGTCTGGATCGAAAATGGCAGAATCAAAGCCGTCGGAGCCGACCTTGCCGAGCCCGAAGGCGCGCGCGTGGTCGACGTTTCCGGGAAAATTGTGATGCCGGGGATGTTCGACGCCCACGTTCATTTTCGTGAGCCCGGCGGGGAACAAAAGGAAACGATTCTCGATGGCAGTGAAGCGGCAATCAATGGTGGTATCACCGGCGTCGTTATGATGCCGAACACTTCTCCCTCGATTGATTCGGCGACGGTGGTGAAACGCGTTCTTGATGCGGCGAAAGAGTGTCGTATTCCCGTGCTCACTTCGGGCTGTATTACAGTAGGTCGCGAAGGTCATGAAATGGCGGGGATCGATGGGATGAAAAAAGCAGGCGTGCTCATGCTCACTGACGACGGCGATGCCGTCCCTGATGCTGCTTTGTTAAAACGCGCCATGGAATACGGTAGCGAGTTTGGCATGTTTTTTGCGAGTCATTGCGAAGAGCCGCAACTCGCTGGACCTCGTGCACTCAACGAGGGCGCCGTGAGCTATCGCCTCGGCATCGAAGGAACCCCTGCCTTGGCTGAGGAGATTTCCATGTCCCGTGATCTCGCGCTTGCTCACGCCACTGGTGCGACTTTACACATTCAACACGTCAGCACCGCGATCGGTATGGAGCAGATCAAATGGTGGCGCGATGAGCGCGGCGCAAAGGTCTCTGGCGAAGTTTCTCCACACCACCTCATGTTCACCGATGAGGACATCGGTGACTACGATACGCACTACAAAATGAATCCTCCGTTGCGGACAGCCGAGGACAATATAGCACTTCTTGAGGGGCTTAAAAATGGTGCGTTTAGAATCATCGCGACCGACCATGCTCCGCACACCGAGTTTGAAAAATCACGAGCCTTCGAAGATGCGCCCAATGGCATCAGCGGACTCGATACCGCTTTGGTATCACTCTTCGACCGCTTTATTGATAAAGGGGAATTCGGCTGGGATCTCATCGTGAAACGCTACTCTGCCGAGCCACGTCGAATGATGGAGTTAGAAGCTGCGGAAGTCGCCGAAGGAAAAAGCGTTGATTTGATCGTCTTCGATCCCAATGGAGAAACGACCTTCACAAAAGAGTTCATGAAATCCAAGAGCTCCAACACGCCATTCCTAAACAAGACCCTCAAAGGTTCTGTTGACATGGTTATGCTCCGCGACGAGGTGCTGCTTGAGCGTTAGTTAAGTAGGCTAAAGATTAACACCAAATAGACTTCCTACAGCGGCCGTAACGATCATCGCGAGCGTGCCCCAGAGGCACACTCGGGTCGCGCCTCGAATGACGGAGGCGCCTCCGGCTTTGGCGGCTGCTCCTCCGAGGATGCCGAGAAGCACGATGGCTACGATCGGGATGAGCCAGAGAAAGGTAGAGAGAGGGGCGAAGACCGAGATGAGGACTGGAATGGCAGCCCCAAAAGCGAACATGCCGGCGGATGCGAAGGCGGCTTGGAGGGGCTGGGCGCTGAGTGCAGTGGAGATTCCGATTTCGTCACGGGCGTGCGCTTCCAGAGCATTGTGCTGGGTCATTTGGCGGGCCACTTCTTGTGCAAGTGTCTCGTTCAGACCGCGGTTTTGGTAAATTTGGGTGAGTTCGGCGAGTTCTTCTGCGGGATGGTTTTTTAATTCGCGAGCCTCCATTGCGAGGTCTGCTTCTTCGGTGTCGGATTGCGATTTGACCGAAACGTATTCTCCTGCTGCCATCGAGAGGGCACCGGCCGTGAGTCCAGCGACCCCGGCGAGGACGATATTTGCTCGACTCGCCTCAGCTGCGGCCACCCCGACGATGAGACTGGCGGTTGAGACGATACCATCGTTCGCCCCAAGAACCGCAGCACGGAGCCAGCCTGAGCGATTGATGCGATGAGCTTCTTTATGATGCATTGATTGGCTGAATAATATCGAGAGAGCTTCAGATCTCAAGAATTCTAAACCGTAAGGGTAGCAGTGGCTTCAGGTATCTCTTGCAAAAAGTCCGATCAGCTGCCTAAGGCCGCACCTCTCCGGTTTGTAAGACAGCTGGATTTTTTTAGCTCCTCATAAAACGATGATCTTCAATTTATTTAAAAAGCAGAACGGTAATTGGAAGGATGACACTCTTTCCGGACTCACAGTGGCGCTGGCCTTGGTTCCTGAGGCGATCGCGTTTTCCTTTATTGCCGGAGTTGGGCCACTGGTCGGTCTCTGGGCCGCTGTCTTCATGGGCTTGATTACCTCTGCCTTCGGTGGCCGCCCCGGGATGATTTCCGGATCGACAGGTGCGATTGCAATCGTAGTCGCAATTGTTGTCCGGGTTGGAAACGAGCATGGTAAAGAAATAGGAGTCACTGATCTGGGGATTCAGTATCTCTTAGCAGTCATTATGATTGCCGGAATTATTCAGATTCTCTTTGGCTTGGCTCGTCTAGGTCGTTTTATCCGCTTGGTCCCGCACCCGGTGATGATGGGATTCGTAAATGGTCTCGCGATCGTTATTTTGATTGGTCAGTTCGGTTTCTTTAAAGAGCCCTTGATGGAGGGTGGCGTCGCAGTTCTTGAGAATGGCCAGAAAGTGATGACTTGGATGGGCACCAACGATATAATGAAAATGGGTGGGTTGGCATTAATAACGATGACGATCATCCATTTTCTTCCGAAGCTCACCAGTGCAGTGCCTTCGATTTTGGTCGCGATTCTAGTGGTGGGCGGGATCAGTTATTCCGGCCTGATCGATACAAAAACAATCTCTGATGTCCTTTTTGAAGGTTGGGGCTCTCGCGAACTCTCCGCCAGCTTTCCTGAGCTCTCCTTACCCACTGATATTCCGTGGAAAAGGGAAGGGGTGGCTCTCTTGATCATTGGAACGGCCTTTTCCGCGGCAATGGTGGGAATCATTGAGTCGCTCATGACTCTTCAGCTGATCGATGACTTGACGGAGACTCGTGGCTCCGGAAATCGTGAATCTCTCGCACAAGGTGCCGCAAATTTCCTCTCGGGCCTCTTTGGTGGCATGGGTGGTTGCGCCATGATCGGACAGTCTTTGATTAATATTAAGTCCGGTGGTCGCGGCCGTTGGTCTGGTATTGTCGCAGCGCTCACTTTGGCCATTTTCATTCTGATTGGTGGTCCACTCATCGTTAATATCCCCGTTGCCGCTTTAGTTGGAGTGATGTTCATGGTGGTGATCGGAACCTTTGAATGGTCGACATTGAAGACCTTCGGGCGAGTTCCACTTTCTGAAATTTTTGTGATCGGGGCTGTTACTCTAATTACGGTATTCATGCACAATCTCGCTCTAGCTGTTCTGACCGGAGTGATTCTCTCGGCATTGGTCTTTGCTTGGGAAAGCGCGAAGCATGTTCGCCTACGTCGCGATGACAGCCAGGAGGGAGTTCGAATCTACAATCTCCAAGGCGTCCTCTATTTTGGGTCTGTTCGTGAATTTGGAGAACGTCTGAATCCTGCCGCAGACCCCGATGAAGTCATCATTGATTTTAAGGAGGCTCGCGTGGCCGACTTCTCAAGCCTTGAGGCGCTCAATGCCATCACCGAACGCTATAAGATCGCTGGTAAGAGAATTCGCCTGCGCCATCTAAGCCATGCTTGTGCGAAGATGATCGACAGTGCGGATGAGTTGGTGACCGTGGAAGTGGCCGATGATGATCCGCATTACGAGCCCGCGAACATCTAGTTCGGAGGAACGAGTGGTTGAGAGCCGCTCTTGCTCCTGCAAGCTCAGGGCGGTTCGAGGCGCTTTTGGCCACGCGTTAAATATGGCGTCTTATCTTGATTAAGAGCGCAACCGCGAAGGGGTACGACGGCTGGAACCGAGACACGGGCTAAGGATAGAAAATGACGGAGATGTTTTATTTAGCAGGACCTTCCCGCTTCGGTATCGGCTGCTGGATCTTGCTCCTCAGGCTCGATTACTCCTTTGATTTTCTTCCAAACGGCGGTGGCCTCCACGATCATCCAGATTTCTAGGAGAAGGGTGGCGAAGCCGATTCCGAAAAGGAGCCAGTTATTCTCACCAGCATAGCTGCGGAGATTGAGCGACATCGCGATCGCAGGAAGGGCCAGCATGAGGATTGCAGGAATGAGGGTGATGATGATCGGGAGACCGCGTCTACGCAGCCAGATGGTGATGACAAGGAAGGAAAGTCCTGCGAGAAGCTGATTGATGGCACCGAAGAGAGGCCAGAGGATGGTGCCGCCTTTTCCAGGGGTGCCATCAGCTCCAGGGAGCTGCGCGATGAAGTAGGCCACCGTGATCGCAAAAAGGGTCGCGGTATAGCGATTGGTGAGCCATTTGAGTGGATTCCAAGTACCGGTATTCTCGTGATTGGCCAAGGTGCCAGCGAGTTCTTGCACCACGTAGCGCTGGAGGCGGCAGGCTGTATCGAGAGTGGTGGCGGCAAAGGAAGCGACGAAGACGCCCATCAGTGCGACGGCGAAAGCAGCAGGGATACCGAGTGCTTTGAGGAAGTTTGCACTGCCTTCAACAAAGGCTCCAATTTTCTGCACGAGTCCTTTTGCGTCTGACCAAGACGAGTAGCGGGATTGAAAAGCTTCCTCTCCAAAAAGGATGCCATCAGCGGAGTTCGTGCCCAGTCCCAGTCCCGCGACGCAGGCCAAAATAACAAGCACCGCCAGGAAGCCTTCGGTGAGCATCCCGCCGTAGCCGATGAATTGCGCATCGGTCTCACACTTCAGCTGTTTGGAAGTAGTTCCAGAGGAAACCAGGCAGTGGAAGCCCGATATCGCTCCGCAAGCAATGGTGATGAAAAGAAATGGAAACATTGAGGGTGCTCCTTTGGGTGAGGCGACGAAGGCGGGAGCGACAATCTCCAGAGCGACGCGTGGAGCCTCTGGCGAGGGCGCTGCTCCACCGATCACGGCGGCGACGATCAGGCCGATAACCACGAGGCCCAGAGCGAAGAGGAGCTGCAGGCTGTTGATATAATCACGTGGTTGCAAGAGCGTCCATACGGGTAGGACCGAGGCGAAGAAGCAGTAGACCAGAAGAATGGCGCACCAATTCAGGATCGAGATTTCTGACATGTAGGTGTTGAACTCAGCAAGGAAGCCGACGTTTCCGAAGGCCACTGAGAGCATCATGAGAGCGAGTGCAACGAGTGAGGGGACCAAGATATTTGAACCCTTACGATGCAGCGTTAGACCGATCAGCACCGCAAGAGGGATCTGGACGAGGCAGGGGAAGATGGACTGGGGATACTGTTTAAAGACGGCCGCGATCACGAGGCCGAAGATCGCGAGGACGATGGAGAGCGCGAGGAAAAGGATGGTCAGGAAAAGAACCCGCGTCCGCTTGGTGACAACTCGACCGGCAATGTCTCCGATGGTTTGCCCTTTGTTACGGAGAGAGACGACAAGTGCGCCCATATCGTGAACGGCACCTATGAGAATTGAACCAAAGACAACCCAGATGAGGGCCGGAACCCAGCCCCATATGACAGCGAGCGCGGGGCCAACGATGGGTCCTGTGCCGGCGATGGAGGTGAAGTGGTGCCCGAAGATGATCTTTCGGTCACTCGGGACGAAGTCGACACCGTCTTCAAGTTCGATGGATGGAACGACGGCGGTGGGGTCCAGTTTGAAGAGCTTGCGAGCGAGCCACTTGCCGTAAGTATGGTAAGCCACGAGGTAGAGCACAAAAGCTCCAGTAGCGATGAGGAGAGTGCTCATTAGGAGTGAATGTTGCGTGCTTCCAGGGCCGTGAAGACCGGCGGGGGGACATAGCGTCTCACCGTCTTTTCCCATCCATCGGGGCCGGTGAGTCCTTTAATCATGCTTGATGAAAGCTCTGCAATGTCCCGAGGGGGCATGAGAAAGATGGTCTGAATCTCCGGAGCCATATCGGCATTGATATGGCGCATCATCCGCTCGTATTCGTAATCCTGAGGAGATCGGATTCCTCGCAGGATAAACTGAGCATCGACCTCATTGGCATAATCGACGAGGTAACGGTTATCGAATTTTGTGATGGTTAGTCGTTCGCAGGACGGGATGGACTCACGAAGGAGTTCCAGCCGTTCCTCGGAAGAAAAGGTATAGTCCTTCCCTGGATTACTGCCGATCGCGACAACCAGTCTGTCAAAAAGCTCCAGTCCTTTCCTGATCATCCAGAGATGACCGTTCGTTGGTGGATCGAAGCTCCCGGCATAGACGGCTGTTTGCATGGACTCTATTTAATGAATTTTTTTACCGGAACTCGGTCGCGAAGCTTCTTCATCCATGCTTTGAATTTTTCATTCTTCTTCTTGTTATTAATCCGGGTTTTTATCTTGTTCATGGCCTCAATGAAAGGCTCCGCAGGACCCAGTTTCCGGTTAATGACCTCGAAGATAGTGAAACCGCGTTGGTCTTCGAAAGGTCCCATGACTTCGCTTCCCTTGGTTTCGAAAACAAGAAACCCAAACTCTCGGTTCAAGTCGGTCCGAGGGACATTCTCCCAAAGGCCACCTTCTTCACTTTTCGAATCCTTCGAATATTCCTTCGCGGTAGCAGAGAAATCTGACCCAGCCTTGAGCTTCTCGACGAGGCCTTCAGCCAAGGCGAGCTGATTCTCTGGAGTTACGCTGATGTCGTAAGGATCGCCCTTAGAAATGTAGATTTTTCGATAGGTGCCGACATCTTTCGTGCGGTCTCGATTTGAAATGGCCCAGTCGCTATATTCGGAGCGGAGTTCGGTCTTTGTTGGTGGAGCGGGATCTCCAAACTGCTGACCTTTGATGACGCTCACGAGGATCTCTTTCCGTTGCTGCTCTCTGTACTGCTCGTAGGTGAGATTAGTAGCCTTCAGGTAATCGCGGAATTCCTTGCGGTTTCCGGTGTAAACGTTGCGGATGGTTTTCTCGATCTCTTCATCTACAACATGGTCAGGAATCGCTTTAATACGGTCCTTGTATTCTGAAAAAATGATGGCTCGGTCGATGAGTTCGTCGAGGATCTGATTTCGAAGCTTACCGAGGGTTTGCTCGTAAGCGGGTCCACGTCGAGGGGATTCCGCCATGAGGACGGATTGCATGGGAGCCAGTTTGATCATGACCTCATTCATCGTAACGAGTTCGCCATTGGCAGTGGCTGCAATTCCATTGACCTTGGTGGCACCGGAAGAGACGCTCATGGCTCCCGCCGCGACGAGAGAAAGGGTTGCTATAAATCGCATTCTTTTTGGGTTAGAGGGTTTTTATGAGGTGAACAACTTCGTTGAGCTTAGCCGTCAATTTTGCGGAACTCAAGCGGGGAAACTTGCCGTCTGCGGGGAGCAAGTAGTCGCTATTCCGAATCAACATGAGACGGTCATTTTTAATTTCGACCGATTGCACGCCCTTGGAGGAAGCGACGATGCGGATACGATTGACCTCTAAAATCGCCTGAACCGGTGCGGGGGAGCGGCCAAAGCGGTCGCGCCAGTCCTTGGCGAGCTGATTGAGCTCTTTTTCGGTCTGAGTAGAAGCGAGTTGGCGATAGGCCGCTACACGCATCTCGGGGTCGGGCCCGTAGGTTCTCGGGAAAAAGGCGGGGAGCCTGGTTCCTTTTTCAAGGTGAGCTGTTTCTGAAAATTCGAGGAAGTCGATTTTGACCGCTGCAGTAGCCCGCAAATTCTTCGTTTTTCCCTGAAGCTGATCAATCGATTGGTGGAGGAGCTGGCAATAGAGTTCGAAACCTACCGCGGTGATGTGCCCGGATTGCTTCGTGCCGAGGAGGCTGCCCGCGCCGCGGATTTCGAGGTCGCGCATCGCGATTTTGAAGCCTGAGCCAAGCTCGGTGTATTGCTTGATCGCGCTCAGCCGCTTTTTGGCGTTTCCGCCAGCGATGAGGTCGCTGGGCAAGAGGAGAAGAGCATAGGCGCGCCGGCCTGCTCGGCCTACTCGACCGCGAAGCTGATAGAGGTCGGCGAGGCCGAAGCGGTCGGCCCGGTCGATAAGAATGGTGTTTGCATTCGGGATATCGATGCCGCTTTCGATAATCGTGGTCGCGAGGAGAACATCGGCATTACCAGCGACAAAGGTATGCATCACTTGTTCGAGGTTCTCTTTGTCCATCTGGCCGTGGCCAATGACAACCCTGGCTTCGGGGACGAGGTTCTCTATTTTTTCCTTCATATACTCGATCGTGCCGACACGGTTGTGGAGGAAAAAGACCTGCCCGCCGCGCGTGAGCTCTCGGCGGATGGCATCTCGAATGAGGCGCTCGTCGTAGGCAACGATCGAGGTTTGCACGGGGAGGCGATTGGGTGGAGGAGTGTCGATGGTGGACATGTCGCGCGCGCCCATTAAAGAAAGATAAAGCGTGCGGGGAATGGGGGTCGCCGAAAGAGTGAGGACGTCGATGAGGCGGAAGCGTTCTTTGAGCAGTTCCTTGTGGCGGACTCCGAAGCGCTGCTCTTCATCGACTACGAGTAGGCCGATTTTTTTGTAGGTGATGCCGCTTGAGAGCAGTCGGTGCGTGCCGATGATAATGTCGACTTTTCCACTTTCCAGTCCTTCTAGGGTTTCGCGAATCTCGGCTGGAGATTGAAGTCGACTCATTACATCGATGCGGACCGGGTAGTCGCTCATGCGCTCGCGGAAGGTGCGGGCGTGCTGCTCTGCCAGAACGGTAGTCGGCACCAAGATAGCAACCTGTGAACCCCCGGTGACGGCTTTGAAGGCGGCTCGGATGGCGACTTCGGTTTTGCCAAAGCCGACATCGCCACAGATCAAGCGATCCATCGGGCGAGAAGATTCCATGTCGATCTTTGCGGCTTCGATCGCTTTGTGTTGATCAGGTGTTTCGGTGTAGGGGAAGGCGCTTTCGAACTCCTGCATCCATTGACCATCGGCTGGGTGGGCGCGGCCCGTTTTTGAGTCCCTTTCCGCTTGAAGGCGGAGGAGTTGAGCCGCGTAGTCGAGAATGGCAGCCTCTGCTACTTTGCGCGCCTTTTTCCATCTCTTGTCCCCGAGTTTGTTGAGCTTTGGTGTTCCTCCGCCGATGCCCACGTAACGAGAGACAAGGTGACTCTGGTCGATTGGGACATGCAGTGTTGCGCCATTGTGATACTCGATTCCCAGTTCTTCGCGGCCGCCTTCTCCATCGATAAGGCCGATGAATTCACCGATGCCATAGTCGGCGTGGACCACAAGAGTGCCTTCGTCGAGTTCATGGACTCCGGCAAGGGCGGCCGAGTTGCGTTGCTGGGCTAGCTTTTCTTTTTGGCGCGCACCGGGGAGGTGTTGACGTCCAAATATCTCAAGAGTCGAGAGAAGAACGAGTTTGAGATGAGGAGCGACGAAGCCTTTCGCAAGACGTCCCTCGATACAGACGAATTCACTTTTCTTGCGGTCGATGACTTCTAAGAAGCGATGTTGCTCGGCCTTACTGGGAGCGATGAGTCCAATGGTCCACTGGTCGTTTTTCCAGTCGTCGAGTTGTGAGAGGAAAAGGTTCCGACTTGAATCTGCGAGGACGAAATCTCCCGCTTCAAAGCCCGCTGCGGGTGAGGGGAAGAGGTCGGCGTTCCAGGTATCGTCTGGTGCCTCCGTGACTAAGACGTGTGCGACAGCATTGTCGTCCTCGTCGACAGAAATGATGAGGTCATTGGGCTGAGCCCAGGATGAGAGGGGCTCGTCTAAGACGGGAGCCTTCGAACCCACGTCAACACGCTCGAGTTTTCGTGTAGTGGTCTGGGTTTCGACACTGAATTCGCGGATGGATTCGATTTCATCGCCAAAGAACTCGATTCGAAGAGGACTCGTCTTTTGGGGAGGATAAAAGTCGAGAATACCACCTCGTTTTGCGAATTGGAGGCGCTGGAAAATTTGTGGCTCTTCTTCGAAGTCTCGTTCTTCGAGCCAAGCGACCAGCTCTTCGGGAGAAATTTTCTGACCCACTTCCAAAGTGAGCTCACTTTTCGCCAAATCATCGCGAATGGGAGCTGGGGCTTGCCAAGATGCCCGAGAAAGTAGAACCGGTGCGAGAGGAGATGCGGCGACACGATGAAAAGTTGAAGTGCGCTCGGCTTCACGGTCTGGATCAACGATCTCATTTTCCACCACCATGGCGGGGTCAGCAAGGCTGAGGGCTGGGCTTTTCCAGAAGGAGAATTCATCCGCAAGTTGGTCGCGTCGGCGTGCGTGGGGAGAAAGAATCCAGATCCGACCTTTGGGTTTACTACCCAACAAAGAAGCGATGAGGTAGCCCTGACTTGCCGGGTCGCAGGTCCCCAAAACAAGGGGCAACTCGGCGGACTTCTTGATTCGTGAGTACAGTCCCTCCCACGTGGGTATGCTCAACCCACGCCAAAGGTCCTTAGGAGAACCGCCGCTCATCGGGAAGACCTATAGCATTTCGGAGTTCCTACGCAAGCTGGGTAGCAAGAGATTGAGACTTATCTTTTTTAGAGTATTTCCTCATTGGAGAGCATTTTCTCATTGGAGAGCATTTTCAGGGCAGTGTATTTTTAATGAAACGACAAAGACGTGCTACTGCCATCGTAAGTGAATCAGCTTTCGACTACTTTCTTTAGATGAAACGAATCCTCTTTTTCTGCTTTGGCCTGTCTTTGTTAAGCCATGCTGCTGAGTGGGAGCTGCAGCCTTTAAAATACAACCAGGAAGGACTCATCGTCGATCTGGGGGTGGGGTTGTGGGCTTGGCCAATGCCGATGGACTACGATGGAGACGGTGATTTTGATTTGGTGGTGTCGTGTCCCGATAAGCCGACCAATGGATTCTATTATTTCGAGAATACGACTCAAGACGCGAAGGTTAAAATGCCCGTGTTTCGAGCAGGAGTGCATCTTGGGAAGACCGGGCACAACGTCCAGGTGAGCTATGTCGATGGCACGCCGAGAGTGCTTCGTGAGAACTACGAATATCGCGATTTTTTGAAGAAAGGTTTTACGCAGCAGGAAAAGATCTATCCCGAGCGCAATTTCCACAAGAGTTGGGGGCAGACGCGGGCGCACATGTGGCGCTATCTTGATTGGGAGGGGGACGGGGATCAGGACTTGATCGTCGGGTTGGGAGATTGGTCCGATTACGAATGGGATCACGCTTATGACGCGCAGGGGCGGTGGCGGAATGGAGATCTTCATGGCTGGGTTTATCTCATTGAGAATGAGAACGGGACCTACTCGGATCATCCAGTGAAGGTGGAAGCAGGGGGAGCCCCGGTTGATGTCTATGGCTGGCCGAGTCCAAATTTTGGTGACTTCGATAACGATGGCGATCTCGATCTGCTCTGTGGTGAGTTCCTTGATGGTTTCACCTATTTTGAAAATGTCGGAACGCGTGGTGAACCGAAATATTCGACGGGTGTTCGTTTGCTCGATGGGAAAGGTGAACGTCTGGCGATGCATGTTCAGATGATTACGCCGACGGCCTTTGATTGGGATCGTGATGGGGATTTGGATCTCATCGTAGGTGACGAAGATGGACGGGTGGCTTTGGTGGAAAACGTGTCAGTTGAGGGAGCGGGAGTCCCTCAATTTCTCCAGCCGTTTTATTTTCAGCAGGAAGCGGATGAGTTGAAATTTGGAGCGCTGGCGACGCCTTTCGCACACGATTGGGACGGCGATGGCGATGAGGATATTCTGTCCGGGAACACGGCTGGAAATATCGGCTTCTTCGAAAATATGGATGGTAAAGGCACGAAGTGGGCCGCTCCCAAGTTACTGGAGGTTGATGGTGTGGAGTTTCGGATTATGGCGGGTAAGAATGGCTCGATCCAAGGGCCGGCTGAGGCGAAGTGGGGTTACACCACTCTGGCGGTGGCTGACTGGGACGACGATGGTCGGGATGATATTTTAGTGAATTCGATTTGGCCCAAGCTGCAACTCTTGCGTCGAACAAAAGAGGGTGGCTTGAGTGAAGGTGCCTTGCCATTTTGGTCACGGGAGGCGCCTCCGTCTTTTTATTGGTGGCAAGGGCTTGCTGAGAATTTGCAGACGCAGTGGCGGACTACGCCGATCGCGACAGACTTTGACGATGATGGTTTGCTGGATTTGGTGATTCTGGATCAGGAAGGATATCTTACTTGTCAGAGTCGAAAGTGGAAGGAGACGCGCGTTTTTCTTGATGAAAATTTGCGCCCGATTCGACTAAATCAACGAAGTGCAGGAGCGTCAGGACGGGTGAAGCTCGCGGTGGTTGATTGGGACGGGGACGGCCGGCTTGATATTCTGATGAACTCAGAAAACGCAACGTGGTGGCGAAATTGTCGTGATGCCGGACAAGGCAAGGTGGTCTTGAAAAAAATAGGGAATTTGGCGAAGCGTAACGTGGCGGGACACACGAGTAGTCCGGCAGTTTGTGATTTCGATGGGAATGGAAAACCTGATCTTTTGGTGGGGTCGGAAAACGGCAAAATCTATTTTATCCGGCATGAGGATTGCGTGACTTTTGATGCCTCTGATCTTGGAGCTGGCGCGCCAGTAAATGTGGAAAATAGATTTCCTGGACTTGTGCAGGAGAGCTTCCTTTTTACCAAGGCGCCGCATAAGAGTTGTCATGCTTCCACGATTGTGGAGACCAGCCGGGGCTTGGTGGCGGCTTGGTTTGGAGGAAGTGAGGAAGGGGCGAACGATGTTGGGATTTGGTCGAGCTATCACGATGGATTGAGCTGGTCGAACCCGCGACTTTGGGCTGACGGAGTTCAGCATGAGGCACTCAGATATCCGTGTTGGAATCCGGTGCTTTTTCAAGAGTCTGAAGATGCCCCGACAAGGCTATTTTTTAAAGTGGGCCCAAATCCAAGGGAGTGGTGGGGGGAGGTGATGGAAAGCGTTGATCGGGGGCGCTCATTTCAACTCTCAAGGCGTTTGCCTGAGGGGATTCTGGGGCCTGTTCGGTCCAAGCCGCTATTGCAGAATGATGGGTCGCTGTTGTGCCCGACGTCGACAGAAGTAGGAGGCGATTGGAGATTTCACTTCGAGATCCTCGATAATGGACGGTGGAATCGAGTGGAGCCTAAAGAGCAAGATCGTCAGGTGATTCAACCGACGTTATTGAAACATCCGAGCGGAAAAGTTCAGGCGCTTTATCGCTCCAAGCACGGTCTCATTTTTCAGAACGAATCGAGCGATGGGGGAATTTCTTGGAGTCCACTCGAGACGGCAGGGCTTCCAAACAACAACGCAGGAATCGAAGCACTTACGCTGTTCGATGGCCGGCACCTTTTACTCTACAGTCATCTTAAAAAAGGCCGTCATGCGCTGCATTTGGCAGTGAGTCAGGATGGCAAGCAGTGGCGTGCTGCTGCGGTGATGGAACGATCGAAAAATAGCGAGTTCTCCTATCCTGCGATGATCCAACGGAAGGACGGCCGTGTGGAACTGACTTATACTTGGAATCGAACTCGCATTCGGCATTTCACGATTGATCCTGATCGGCTCCAATTAGGGTCGATTTTGACTGAAGGGGACTGGCCTGACTGAAGATCTTCAATGAAAATGGATCCCTCTGACCTTATTCAGGATGTTTTATGATCTGAGCAGGCTAAGCTGTCGGGTTTCTGGTGAAATTAGGTATTTTGGGGCCTTTCGTAGGGAATCGAAATATGCTATTTTCTAGACCTAATGAGAAATCGTTCTCTAATTTTTCCCTGTGCTGCTCTGATCGCGCTGGGTATTTTTGCCGCTTGTGCTCCAGATCCACCCTTGGTGAGTTCCGCGGATTCTTATGTTCCGTATGGGTCTACGAGAGTGCCCAATCCCGCAGCGAAGGGATCCGGCCAGACTGCAGCGGCCGCCTATTATTCACAGTTTTCTGGGCCTTCGACGGCTTCCTTGTCGAAGAATAACTATCCGTCAACTCTTCCGGCGCTCACAAACCCGCGCAAGAGTCCTTCCGCGCTTTACCGTGAGGTGGGAGTCAAAAAGGATTACCTTTCCTACCGAGCACGTGGTCGGTCTCGCAAGGCAATGGATCCAAAATACATCACGATTCACAGCACTCAGAATTGGAGCCGTGGAGCAGATGCCAATCGTCATGCGCTGGCGTTGAAACGTGGTGCTCTCGGATATCTCTCTTGGCACTACACCACGGATGAGGATCGGGCCGTGCAACATCTCCCTACTAATGAGCAAGGGAATCATGCGGACTACGATGGCCCGGGGAACCGCTACAGCATCGGAATTGAGATGTGCGAGAATCTCGGGAACAACCGAGCGGAGACGCTTGATCGGACTGCCAAGTTGGCTGCGTGGCTCATGTATCGTTACAATCTGCCGGTGTCCCGCGTGGTGCCACATTACAAGTGGCCCCGAAAAGGGAAGTCTCCCAAGAATAAGAATTGTCCACATTTCCTCTTGGATAACGGACGACCTGGTGCCAAGTGGCGGGCTTTCCAAGCGAAAGTCGAAGGGTATCATCGAACGATCAACTCGCGCTAGGGGAGTAATGTCAGAGAAAACGGATGTCTGGTATCAGTGCAAGCGGTGTACGAACTGCTGCAAGTGGGAAGGGGATGTCGTCATCACCGATGATGAAACCAAACAGATTGCCGAATTCCTCGGGATGGAGGTCTACGATTTTGTTTGTGACTATACCCGACTGCGAGGGAACAGACTGGGGCTATCACTCATTGACAAGGAGGGGACCACAGAGTGCATCATGCTCGATGGCGCGAATTGTCGCCTGCAGGACGTGAAGCCTGATCAATGCAAGGGATTCCCGAATCGCTGGAACTTCCCCAACTGGAGGGAAGCCTGTGAAGCCATTCCTGCCCCGAGACCAGAAGGAGAGTAGAACCTACTTTTCAAGGTTTAGCTTATCTAGCTTGGGATTGATGACTGCGCGGCAGTAGGGGTTCGACTTGTTTTGGAAGTAGAAGTTTTGGTGATCTTCCTGCGCTTTGTAGAATTCCTCTTTCTTCCTGATCACGGTTGCGATGGGTTTGTCGAAAGCTTCTTGGGCGATTTTTTGGGAACCCTCAGAAATTTCCTTTTGCTCGTCAGAGTGATAGAAAATGGCGGTGGCATACTGGGGCCCGCGGTCATTACCCTGGCCACCAGCGTCGGTGGGGTCGTGTGCCTTCCAGAACCATTTCAAGATGGTTTTGGTTGAGACGACGTCAGGATTGTAGACCACTTGAATCACTTCGATATGCCCGGAGGTCTTGCTGCAGACTTGTTCGTAGGTCGGATTGGGAATGTGGCCTCCCATGAATCCCGAGGTGACAGAAGCGACTCCCTCGAGTTGTTGAAAGACGGCTTCGGTGCACCAGTAGCAGCCTCCGCCGAGAGTGATGGTTTCGCTTTTTTCAGGCATGATTTCTTGGTCGGTTTTGATTTGACCTTCCTTCGGGCCGCTGTCGCAGGAGGTCAAGGCGAGGGCGGCGAGGATGAGTGAGGAAAATGTTTTCATGGATTCAAATAGCTTAACGATTTTGTTCTTCAAGTTGGCGTTTCGCACGACGTGCGACGCTTTCTGGGACTTCGTTGTTTTCGATGTAGTTCATAGCTCCATCGGTATCTTCGCGCATCCAAGAGCTGAGGACCCGATGAAAAATCCCCTCTTTTTTACGTGTGTCAGTTACTTTCATAATCCAATTAGCGGCGAGTTCGGGCTCTCTTTTAATTGCGTTAAAAGCAAATGATTGGATGGTATCATCAAAGGCGGGATTTCCTTCGTGCTGCGTGAGCCATGTCGCAGCCTCGCTTGGAGCAAGGGCATTGATGAGGCCGCGTCCCGCTGCAGCTTGGATTGCATCGGGCTGACTATTGACCCAGGCTTGCGCCAGCTCGGGAGCATCGGATGCCCAACCATCGATGATATCAGAAGAGGCTTTGAGGAGAGACGCGTCGCTCACCGAGCCGGCCCACAAAAGAGCAGCGGCGGGGTCATCTTCGGCCAATCTTGATGCAAGTCTCGCTGCGGCGCCATCACGCAATTCCTCATCGCTGAGTCCATTGATCCAATTTTTCGCGGTATCGGGTCCTTGGGCGATGAGTTCATTCAAAACACTCCCGAGTGCTTCTCCACGACCTTCTGAGTAGGGGAGGTCTTCGAGGAGTTGGCTTGCCCGGGAGAGATCCTGTGAGGCCATTCCCTTGATGATGCCTACGAGCCATGGATTGGCTTTGCGCTCTTTCCTACTGTCGTCGAAATTTTCCTTAGCCCAGGCGATGGCGGCCTCTGGTTGCGTCTGCACCCAACTCGCGAGAATGGTTTCTCGAGCGAAAGAAGTGTTGGTGTTTTCTTTGGCGTAATCGAGAGCGGAGACGGGGTCGACTTTGGCCCAAGCGGCAAGCAAGATGCCATATTGGCCCATGCGATCCCTTGTTATTCCCAAGGCGCGAAAGGCGGCGACGACATTTCTATATTCTCCAGGCTCAAGGTTTTCGACCAGCGCGAGCATTCCTTGGGCTCGGACGATAGGATCGGTAAGCTTAGCCAAGTCGACGACTTCAGCGATCACATCAGAACCGATATTTCGGGAGTTGGAAGATGGACGAGCGCTGTTTTTACGCTCTCCGGGATTCGAGGCATTGGCACTTTCGGCCCGAGAGCTAACGCGGCTCGTCTTTTCCTGCTCCGATTGCTGAGCGAGATCTTCATCTGTAGATCCGGAAAATGAGATTCCTAGATAGAATGCCGCAGCACAGGAGACGGCCCAGCTAGCTGAGAGGAGTCTAAAGCGCTTGGTCATATGAAGGGAACGTAGCAGAAAATATATTTTATGCATTAGTGATTTTCTTGATTCGGCGATTGCGCAGTTTGAAGGGCGAGAGTAAGTGAGGTCCATGCAAATGCTTGAAGATGATTCGGCCGTCATGGCCAAGACCCGTGAACTCTGTGCTGCTATCGTGGAAGACTCCGAATATCAGGAGCTTCTAGGGAAGGTGGAGACCTTTCTCGGTAATGACGAAGCTCGCTTGACCTACCAGTCAGTGCACGAGCGCGGGCAAGAACTGAATCAGAAACAGAGCTCCGGTCTCGAACTTTCCGAAGGTGAAATTAGAGAATTTGAAACCGCGCGTGAATCGCTTCTCGCGAACCCAGTGGCATCCGAGTTCTTAGAGGCGCAACAAACGCTCGAAACTCTCAATAAGGCGGTGAACAAGCACGTGGGAATGACCTTAGAGCTCGGCCGTGTGCCTACTGCCGAAGATTTTGCCCAAAGCGAAGGCGGCTGCTGCGGTGGCGGCGAAAAAGGTGGTGGTGGTGGTGGATGAGGTTGCTAGAACCTTGTGAGCAGTCTGCTCACTCACTAATTTCACTTCATCGCGCGCTGTTTCTTCGGGACGATCGACTTGTAGACTTTCTCTGAGATCGATTCTAAGTTTTCTTGTGCCCATGAAATGGCGGCTTCTTGGTTGCTCTTTTTCCAGGTGCCTAAGACGTGTCGATAATACTTATCTTGATCGGCGGGTCGGGACAGCGTGTGGATGTTTTCTAGAGTTACTTCCGGCGAGTTATTCATCGATTCACGGATGAATTGGATGCGTGCGCCATCGAGATCGGGATCGTTTCCGAGTTGCTGGAGCCAGTATGCAGCCTCTGCGGGATCGCGTCGGGCCAAATGCTTGACAACTCCTTCGGCTGCCTCCGTTAAGGTATCTTGTGGGAGGCTCTCCGTCCAAGTTATTGCGGCGTCGAGGTCTTGAGAGGCATAGATTTCTGAAACGACCTCGGAGGCATTGCGGCGGGAATTCACCGTTTTGAGCTGGCTGACCCAGTCTGAGGCGGCTACGGGATCGCGTTTGGCAAGTACTCCACCGAGGCGTCGGGCGGTATCGTTTTGAAGTTTCGGGTCGTCGATCATCTCGATCCATTCTCCCGCAAATTCGATGCCTCTGGAAACGACTTCTGGAAGTATTTCGCGAATGGCGGTCTTCTGTGTGTCATTCTTGGGCATTTGTTGGATCGCAAGAAGAGCCGCTTGAGGGTCTGAGCGGGCCATGCCTTGAATGAGGCCGACGATCCAATCGTTCACTTTTCCGCCGTCCTCGAGGCCCTTGATGGCATTCGCTGCCGCTTCGGGGTTTTCAGAGGCCCACGCAGAGATCGCTACCTTGCGCGCCCAGCCGTCTTCTTCGTTCTGCTTGAGGTATTCGATGGCTGCAAGAGGATCCTGGGACATCCAGCTTGAGAGAAGAAAGGAGAATTCACCTCGGTTGAAGTCGACCCAGCCAGCCTCTGAGAAGCCCGAAATGACGCTTTCGAAGTCCAAGGGGGAGAGTTGATCGATAAATGCGAGGAGCTGTCGGGTACGCTCGACCCGATCGCTCACGTTCAGGATATCCGCCAATTGGGAGCACGCTTGTTCTCGGCGCTCTTCTGCGCTACCGTTTAAATTGAAGGTGTTTGACCGGGAGTCAGTTCTTTCTGCTGAGCTATTTACGGTCCGGGTTAACGTCGATCGGTGACTGGCAGCCGCTTTTATGGAAGAGGGATCAGGAAAGCTTGCTTGCTTATCGGTAGTCTGGTTCCCGATAAAGAGCCCAATTCCGAAGGGGAAGAGCCAGAGAGCCCCAAGTAGCATTTTGCGAGGGAAGGTATTCATGACACGCAGGAGCTAAGGAACGGGGCGTGATGTTTAGTTCTTTCACCGATCTTAAGGACTGGGATGTTAGAGAAGACAAATTCATTGAGGCTTTTCGTTGCGCGAAATCAATAACGTGTATTAGAGTGAAGCCCGCGACGTTGACTCCCTTGATATCGGGGGGTTCGTCGTTATTTATTCTACGATTTATTAAATCATGGCGAATAGCATGTCAGCATTGAACCCGGACCGGGCCACCCTCAATTTTTTAAATAGTTTCCCTGAGCCAGTGCGTATGCGTGGTGAGGAGTTACAAGAGGAGGGGGCAGTCACTCAGATCTTTGGTAATCACCTGTTTATTCAGGGACGCGTAGAGGATAAGAGCGGTATTCACCGGACAACCTTACGGCTTCAGGGAAACCGTTGGTTCGGAAGTTGTTCTACCGAAGCTGAAGATATTGCCGGTGCAGTGATGTTTGCTGCGATGCTAGAGCGCCTTCACCGCGGGGAAGATCTTCCTGAATCGCCCAACGAGTTCGATGACACGCCAGTCGTCGATCTGATCGAGGAAAAACTCGACCGCGAGCTCGATGATAAAGAGGCCGAATTTGTCACCAAGGTGGAGAAACGTTACCGTCGTTACGTGATTGAAGGAGAGATCCACGATCACGATATGGTCCGTTTAAATCCTCGTTGGGAAATTGCGAGCTACGAGCCACTTGAGCTTTGGCCAGTTCCTCCAGGAGACATTCTCGAGTTCTGGAACTACGTTGCCTACGCCCTCTACAAGAAGAAGTTACCTTACGCTGACTTCATGGATGCCGTGACCGATCTTGAGGCTGTTCAGCGTCGGATGCATGATTGGGAGCAAGAGCGTGATGTCGCTGCCTGGTATGATCGCATTGAGAGTGTCAACGAACGGCCTCCGCAAGAGATTCCCCACAAGATTGAATTCCGGCTGGTCTCTACGATTAACGAGGCTCGAGTGGAAGCCCGGGAAGAGTTTCAGGATTGGGTTTCGCTTCGAGAAAAAGGTGAGATCGAGCGCATTGTGAAGCTTTTTGATGCCTCTGCTCTACGCATGGATGCAGCTTCTCAAATTCTCTTTGAGCACTTTCTGCGCTACGCTGAAAAAACCGGGGAAGCTTATCTTGATTTGGAAAATGAGGATGCTTGCCGCTTCATGAACCTTCTTTTCCATCAGAAGGAATTGAAAGGTTACATGGTGAATCTCGACGAAAATGCCTTCCGGGTCGTTGACGAACCTTTAAAATGGCTTTGTGAAGATGATCCTGCAGATCCAAACTCTTTTGGTCTTCAGCTGGTGACAATTTCAGGTGAAAACGTCTCTCACTCGGTTCGACTTCTTCCTGGCCGCACCGAACTTTACCAGTCAGATGAGACGGTATTTCCTGGACCGTCGCGTTGGCTTGAAGATACCGAGATTATGCCTCGGTATAGCATTCCCAAGTCGGTAATCGATTCTTTGGAAGGGGTTGAATTCCTTCGCAAGATTGGTGCCAGCCTTCCGCTCTCGATGAAGAGGCGGGTTACAGATCTCGATCTCTTCCCGAACTTTAAGATGTGGGTCGAACAAGGACTCACCGCAGCAGAGACAGAGCACTTGGTGATCGATGTGAAAGCCTTCGAAGCAAAAGGACGAAGGGTAGAAAAACTGATCAAAGCAGGGTGGGATCTCGTCGAACAACAACCTGTGAAAGGCAAAGCGTTGCTCCGCTTTGCTCGTGAAAAACTGTATCCTGTTCCTGAGATTCTTCTCGAAATGGGCCTGACCTACGACGAAAAATTGGAGGCCTTTAAGACACGGATCACAAAGCAATTTCCGGAGAAGTTCGCCGAGTGGATTGGCAAAATGCCTAAATCACTGGAACTTGATATTGAAGAAAAGCTCAAAACGATTCTTGCAGACCCTGTCTCGGCAGCGATTCGATTTGAGGTCGTTAATCAGGAGATCGACTGGTTCGATCTTCGGGTGGTGATCGATGTGGATGGTGTAAATCTCTCCAAAATTCAGATTCGCCAGTTGGTGGCAGCCCGTGGTGGCTATGTCCGGATGGACGATGGCTCCTGGATGCGTCTTGAGATTAAGTTGGATCCTGATCAGCGCGATGCGGTGACTCGTCTGGGTCTTGATCCATTCGATCTTTCTGGAGAAACCCACCGGATGCACGCGATGCAGCTTGCTGATCCCAAGGCTGCTGAAGTCTTCGATCCCAAAGCGTGGAAGCGCATTAAGGATCGCGCACGCGACATCAAGATCGATGTGACGCCCGTTGTCCCGGAAGAGTTGAACGCGACTCTTCGGCCTTATCAGGTTGAGGGATACCAGTTCCTAGCCTACCTCGCGACCAATGGTTTCGGCGGCATTCTTGCCGATGACATGGGTCTTGGTAAAACGATTCAGAGTATCACGTATCTTCTCTGGTTGCGTGAATACGCTCCCAAGAATACTAAGAGAAAACTGGGACCAGCGCTGGTGGTCTGTCCGAAATCTGTTTTGGATGTTTGGGCGACGGAAGTCGGTAAATTTGCTCCTCAACTAAAATTAAAGGTTCTCCGTACGCGCGATGATCTGGACATTGACGAGGTAAATGACGTGCTTGATATTCTTGTATTAAACTACGCTCAGCTTCGAGTCTGTGGTGATGAATTGAATAAGATTCGCTGGTTGACGGTGATCCTCGATGAGGGCCAGCAAATTAAGAACCCGGACTCTAAAGCAGCAAAATGCGCTCGTGAATTGGATGCCGAGAATCGATTGGTCCTTACCGGAACACCGATTGAGAACCGCCTGATGGACATGTGGTCTC